>Ga0315905_10000023_pt1 | contig 147189 bp, 109 predicted proteins | sample LakEriMetagenome_5_FD_203522 | JGI IMG/M metagenome (GOLD analysis project Ga0315905, IMG submission 203522) | Freshwater fungal communities from buoy surface, Lake Erie, Ohio, United States - Buoy 4 MA121 | ecosystem: Environmental > Aquatic > Freshwater > Lake | place: USA: Lake Erie, Ohio...
ATGATCGTGATGACCATGATCGTGATGACCATGATCGTGATGACCATGATCGTGATGACCATGATCGTGATGACCATGATCGTGATGACCATGATCGTGATGACCATGATCGTGATGACCATGATCGTGATCTGCTTTCGGCACCGACAGATCCGCATGCCTCGTCGGCGGATGCTCGCGCAAATAGCTCTCCAGATGGCCACGCGTCGTCTCCAAATCCCAACCGCGATCGATCGCGATCGCGCGGCATTCGTCGAAATCGAGCTTCCAGGTCGCCTTCTCTCCCTTCAAGCTTCGCCACTTGATTCGAATCATCCCCCAGGGCGTGCCAACCTGCTGCACTTGCCTTGGAAGTTCGGTGCGATCCTGGATTTCCCAGCGGACCCCAAGCGTGGTGCTGTTGCGAAAAATTGCGTGCTCGATGGCCTGCTTCTGATGCAGCCTACAGAGGACGGTGAGCAGGAGGCCCGGACGCCCTTTCTTCATGGCGATGGCGCTGGTGAACAGGTCCAAAGGCCCTTCCTGCCAAATCCGCTCCATGAGAAAAGCCAAGTCTTCGGCGGTCATGTCGTCGATTTGCGTCTGGCCGACAAGGACCTGGGTGCGTGAGCTTTCCAAAGGGGTGTCACCGATGAGAATCCTGAGCACATTCGGTCGGTCGGGGAGATCGCGAGTTCCAGCGCCAAGGCCAATCGCATCGATCGGGAATGCGGGGACCGGCCCGAAACTGGATACCAACTCGGCAAGAAATGCGGCTCCCGTCGGCGTCGTCATTTCCATAGGGATTGAGCAACTGGCCAACGGGATGCCTCGCAACAGCTCGGCGGTCGCGGGTGCTGGGAGCGATACCACCCCATGGGCGATGCGAATCTGGCCGTATCCAGTAGGAACCGGACTGCTGACAGCCTGCTGTAGCCCCAGGCTGTCCCACGCGATCGCACTCCCAAGGATGTCGACCAAGGAGTCGATCGCACCCACCTCATGAAAATGGACCTGCTCCACCGCGCAACCATGCACCTTGGCCTCCGCTTGCGCAATCCTCCGGAAAACGCGAAGTGCCAGATCTTTTGCAGATCGACTGGCGTCGACTCCATCGACCATCGGTTCGATCTCGCGGAGCCCCCGGTGGACCTGGTCGGCAGGATGCTCCAGCGTCATCCCTAGGGCTCGAAAGCCATACTTCTGCACCGGCCGCCACTGCAGGACCAGCCCAGGAATTCCTAACGATTCAATCCCGCGAAGCACCGCTTGCCGATCGGCCCCTGCGTCGATCAGGGCAGAGAGCAGCATGTCGCCCGAAATCCCGGAAAGACAATCGAAATAGGCTGTTTTCATGGCTTTTTTGGGATTGCGAGACGGTTCCGGAAGGCTAAAATGCCAGATTCGATCGGAGGGATTTGTTCACCCGTACCGATCGTAGGAACCGAAGTATATCAAATCATCTCCTGCATCCGGTTCGCTGGTGCGGGTGGTTCATCAGCTTGCACGGAAGAGGCGATCATGAAAGTGGTGTCTTCGATTGGGGCTCTCAAGTACCGTCACCCTGACTGCCAAGTCGTTCGTCGACGCGGTCGGATTTACGTGATCTGCAAGAGCAATCCCAGATACAAGGTCCGGCAGGGGAACGCCAAGTCGAAGCGGCGGAAGCGTTAAGGCTCCAAAGTTTTCCGGCACCAACAAGATTGCATAAGGGCAGGCTCGCCTGCCCTTTTTCTATTCGGGTCGTCTCTTGCGCTCCAAGCTACCTGTTGCGGCCCGTCGACTTTTTGCTTGAAGCGGACGTTCACACTGGTGTCTTCCTTGCCATCGCCGTTGGACTGGATATCGAGATTGAAGATGGACCAACTGCTGCGTTCCATGTCGATCGAGGTCGAACAGGCAACATCGGTGCTGCGGAAAGTCGCCCCACTAACTCCCAAAGTGGGACTGATTCTAGGGAGCGGCTTGGGTGGTTTGGCTGCCTCCATCGAGCGGCCAGAAGCGATTCCTTACAATCAGATTCCGCACTTTCCGGCAACTCATGCCGCGGGACACGCTGGCCAGTGGATCTCGGGACAACTGGGGGGGATCCCTGTCGTCGCCATGTCGGGACGCGCCCATCTTTACGAAGGCCATGACGTGAATCGCGCGACGTTCCCAGTTCGATGCATGCACGCTTTGGGAGCCGAGATCCTGGTCGCTTCCAACGCCGCAGGAGGGTTGAATCCAAGATTTCGACAAGGGCAGTTGGTCGCTATCGACAGCCACATCAATCTCTTTTTTCGTCCACTTGCCGCTCCAACCACCCAGGACGCAAGGGACCTCCTTCCTCCCCATCGCCAGATCCCCTTTTACGATCCATCGATCCTGCAGCAATGGGATGCGATCGCCACTTCGCATCGCTGGTCGCTACAACACGGCACCTATCTTGGGACTTTAGGCCCCACCTACGAAACTCGTAGCGAGTACCGCGCCTTTCGCACCATGGGAGCGGATATGGTTGGGATGAGCACCTTACCGGAAGTGGAAGTCGCTAGGCGATTAGGGATGCGCGTGGGGGCCATTTCGGTGATCACCAACGTCGCCAACCCGGATCGCCTCAGCAAAACGGGACACGAGGAGGTGGTCGATGTGGCACGTCTTGCAGAAGCCCGGCTGCTACCACTAATCCGTGATTGGCTGAGTGAACTGGCGGGCCCCCCCGACTGAAATGCCCCCCTCGACCGCTTGCTATCACAAGCTTTGCGTCCTTCACTCACCACCCACCGGCCGAATCCTGCAGCACCGGAAGACGGATCTTGCTGGGATGGCTTGCGGACCTCAGCAGCGAATGCGTTGCGCGAACAAAATCCTCTTCCTTTGCCAGGAATATGCTCGATACAAACTTCTGAGGATTGCGATCGATAAAGGGAAACCAAGTGCTCTGCACCTGGATCATCATGCGATGTCCAGGCCGAACGGTGTGCAAAACATCGCTCAACGCAAACCGAACCCTTGTCGGCTCTTCAGGCACCATCGCCACAGCTCGGTCGAACCCTTCCCGGAAACGCCCTCGCAGCACCCCGGCTCGCACCAATTCCTGACGACCACTGGGGAAGGTCTCGGGTATCTTCCCCGGCTCGCCCGTCCCATCCTGAGGAGCCCCTGGATATTCATCGATCAGCTTGACAATCCAGTCAGCGTCCGACTGGGTACTGGCCACCCAGAGATCGACTTCGATCGGTCCGGCGATCGTCCATGATTTTTCGGCTGCATCGCTGCGGTAGACCAGCACATCGGGTCGCCACGCGGCGAATCGCTGATCCTCGGTAACGTAATCGCGGGCCCAGCGGGTGGTGATTTCCATCGTGTAGGGGACTGGTTTGGCCGGATCGCTGACGAAACGGTCTTGCGAGCTGGTTGACGGAGGGTCGTTTGGCGCCTCCCGAACCATCGCTCCTTCTGCCCCAAAAAACCACTCCTGACGCTCCACCTGTTCCGGCGGCCATCGCTCCATTCTCCGCCAGCGATTGGCTCCTGTCTCAAACACCGTCGCCTCGGGGATCGCCACCGAAACGGTCTGCTCCTTCAAGTGCTGCGCGAAAAAAGGAGCGATTACCTGCTCCTGATACCACGTCGATGTGGGGAAACCAAAATCGGCTTCCCCCAGCTTCCTCCCCTCATCGCGACTCCACTGCCCGTGATACCACGGGCCCATCACCAAATGATTGGAGATCCCTGGATTGGCTTTCTCGATCGCGTCGTAGATCGCCAGAGGCCCATAGAGATCTTCGGTGTCGTACCATCCTCCCACCACCAGCGAGGCGCAGCGAATGTTTTTCAGATGGGGCAGGATGTTTCTCGCCTTCCAGAAGTCGTCGTAATTCGGATGCGCCTCCATCGCATTCCAGAAATCGATCGACTCCTGAAAGTACTTTCGATCGACATTCGACAAAGGCCCCAGATCGAGAAAGAACTGGTATCCATCGCGAGTCGTCTGCGGCAGTCCCTGTGGCGACTGCACGGAGGGTTCCGGGCGGCTTTTCCCAAAGGAAGCAAAGAACTGGAAGGCCATCGGCAAGACAAACGCGCCGTTGCGATGAAAGTCATCGAAGAACCAGTCGGCGATCGGGGCCTGTGGAGAAATCGCTTGGAGCGCAGGATGAGAATCGATCGCGCCGGCCGCCGTGTAAAATCCGGGGTACGAAATGCCCCACATGCCGACGCGGCCATTGTTGCGCGGCACATGTCGGACCAACCACTCAATCGTGTCGAACGTATCGCTGCTCTCGTCGATCTGACCAGCTTGCTTCGCCTCCAGGTGGGGCCGCATGTTCTCGAACACCCCCTGGCTCATCATCTTCCCGCGCACATCCTGGAAAACAAAGATATATCCTTCCTTCTCCATCGATTCCGCGGGCGCCAGTCGATTGCGATAGCGGTCGGGACCATAAGGCCCAACGCCGTAAGGCGTCCTCATCATCAGGATGGGATAGACCGCTTTCGCGTCCAGCGTGTTGGGGGTGTAGATCGACGTGAACAACTCCACCCCGTCTCGCATCGGAATCCGAACTTCGGTCTTGGAGTATCTGCTTCGGATCGCCTCTTCGCGTTCCTCTGCCCTGGCGATCGCGGACCATAGAGCCATCCATCCAAGCAGCGCGATCCAGCGAGTCGACATCATTTTCGATTCCTTCGATAAAAAAAGGGAGGGCACCATTTGGTGCTCCTCCCCTTCAATCTAGCTACTTTCGCCAAAGGCGCGCAACACGATCGCGATCAGTCGTCGTCGTCCTCTTCGTCGTCCTCTTCCATCGCTTTGATCTCCGCGAGCATTTCCTTGATCTCCTGGAGATCCTCACGGATCGACTTGAGTTCCTTCTTCACCTCTTCCATCGCTTCCCCACCGGCGTTCCAGCCAAACCCTGCCTCCGGCTGGGGAACAAAGAAACCACCGCCGCCTCCCAGACCGCCCGGGATCTGCTGCAGCATGTTTTCCAGCTGTTCGATACCCTGTGGCAAAGCCGAGGCTCGTGGCTTCACTTCGATCTGCTTTTCCTCCTCTCCTCCTTCCCCTCGCTGAATGACCAAATCCATCGACTTCCCCTCGGCACCGGCCTTCTGCACCAGATCGACCACCTGCTCCACGCTCTCCACCTCTTCCCCATCGATCACCACGATGCGATCCCCCGGCTCCAGCCCCGCTTCGGAAGCGGCCGAGTTCTCCATAACTTCCTTGATCACCAATCCAGGGGCCGATTCATCCTCAGCAGGGGGTTCCAAGGAGACGCCTAACGCAAAGCGATTGCCAACCTGGATCGCTTGCCCCAATTGAACCTGAGCTTGAAGCGGGAACCCCTGTACCATCATCGGAACGTTGAGTGGAATCGCCTGCACATTTCCGGGAGCCATGGGGGGAAGCGGTGGGATCACCTGCGGCACGGCTGCTGGCGCGTTGCCACCGCGAGCGGGGGGAATCATCTGCACCTGCACCCGTCCACCCTGAATCTGCGGTGCTCCCTTGCGAATGACCTGCACCGTATGCTGCTTTCCGTCTTCATCGACGAAAACCATCTGCTGTGACTCCACTGCCTCGTTCTGCTGTGGGACCTGGGGGACCGCCTGGACTTGCACCTGGACCTCGGGCGCTCTGCCTTCCTTCGCAGCTCCCTCCCCCTTGCGGCTTTGGACAGCCATCACCATCGGCTGTCCCCCAGGGGCCTTCGCTGCCAACTGCTTGACCTGCTCGACCACCTTCTTCCTGGCTTCGTCATCCAGCCCCGAGTCTTTTAGCATCTGCTCGATGCGAGCCACCACTTCTTCAGGCTTCGTTGACTGAACCTGAACCACCCGCACTTCGGACTTCTTGGAGCCATCCCCATCACCCTGGCCCACCACTTGGACTTGCACCTGCGTCTGGGTCTGGGTCTCGACCGTCTCCTGCCCCCTGCAGACCCCACCAACCGCTTGGCATCCACATACCAAAGCGACTGCCTTCAGCGACCACCACTTCTTCATCGAAAACTCCCTTCAAAAAAAACGTCACCCAATCGCTCGTTGAATTCTCTTCACCAAATTCAGCCTAACAATCACCGACTCACAGCCCACGCCGTTCGATCCGCACACTGCGCACCGGAACAATCAGATGCCTGCCGTCCGGCAACTTGCCTTCGATCACTTCCGTCTCCAGCTGCAGATCCAGACCATCGCGCCGAAGCGCTTCGCGATAACTCTCCCATTTCTCTGGTAGTGGTGCCTGGACCCAGGATGGGTCGATCTGTGGCACCTGGAAGACAGGTATTTCCAACATATTCTCTGAGGAATTCCCCACCGGCATCAGCAAACGACCCTCTGGTTTCATGAAAGACTGTGCGAGCCCCGATTGCTGCGGGACTGGTCGATCGATACCCCCACGACCAGTTTGATTGCCAGCGCGATTGCCAGCTTGATAGGCCCCAAGAATCGCAAAGAAGGTCGCGGCCACTGCCAGCCACTTGGCCGCCGCCCAACCTCGAGGGACATTTGCCTCAGCACTGGTCGGGATTTTTGTTGCAGGTTCGCTGACTAGCGGATGGTTGCTGCGAGTCTCGGTAAAGCTGCCTTTCGACGCAACTGCATCTTCTATCGCATCGCCCTGCATGTCGATCGAAGCGCCCCGCGGCGCTCCAATCACATCCGTCCCCAACGCGCTCCGCAATGCCTGGTCCTCCAGGAACTGCAGCGCCACCACCCGCCAAAGCTCTGGACTCTCATCAATCCTTCGAAGCAGCACCGATCGATCCTGGGTCGATAATGCCCCATCGACTAATCTCTGCAACTCCAGTTGCCATTCTCTCATCGTCTCTTTCATCCCTTCACCTCGCTTCGCATCATGCCTTCCATCTGATCGCGGAGCGCCTCCTTCGCTCGAAGCAACCGATATTCGATCGTCTTGACGGTGCATCCCAAATGCGCCGCGATCTGCTGATAACTCCATCGCTCCCCATACTTCAGCACAAGCAACTGCCGATCGGCTTGACCAATCCGATCCAAGGCGCTGCGAATCTGATTTTGGTCTTCTAATTGCATCAGCCATTCAGAAGCTTCCGGCTGATGGTCCCTGGGAAGCCGCTCACGATAAACATCCTGCAAGCGTCGTTGTCTACCTTGAGAACGCCGATAGTCGACCGATTTGCGAAGAGCGATTCGATACAGCCATGGGGGGACTTTATGGGGGTCGGTGGGACGCTTGGTTTGATTCAAAACCGCCAAACCGACCTCCTGCAGCACGTCGTCCACTGCGTTGACGTCACCCAACCGGGCGCGCAGCACCGCAGTCAGCCAGCGGCGGTTTTCCTCCACCACTCGACTCCAATCGATGCTTTCGGCCACCGGCCCCAGGTTGCTCATCCAACTCGTCTCCTCGTCCTGCATCAAAGTCGCTTGGCAGCCCAAACTCCCCTTCTATTTTTCAAGCTTCCATAAAAAAACGGGCCCCTGAAGAGGGGGCCCGTTTGTTCAGCATCGATTCTGGCTCACCAACAGCTTACTTGCCGAGCGCCTTTTCGATGGCGGAGACCAATTCCGCAGCATCGGGGGAGGTTCGTGGAGAAAATCTTCCAACAACGTTTCCTTCCCGATCCAGCAGGAATTTTTCAAAGTTCCAGCTGATCTTTCCCTTCCCAGTCGGTTCGGTGTCGACATTGGTCAGGTGCTTGTACAGCGGCGCGGCATTGTCGCCATTGACTTCGATCTTGTCGAACATGTCGAAGGACACTTTGTACTTGGAGGAACAAAACTGAGCGATCTTATCGGGGGAATCGGGTTCCTGGCCGCCAAACTGATTGCATGGAAATCCCAAAACCACCAGACCACGGTCCTTGTACTTTTCGTAGAGGGCCTGCAGACCTTCATACTGCGGGGTCAGACCGCACTTGCTGGCAACATTGACGATCAGGACGACTTTCCCATCGTACTTGTTCAACTCAACCGGCTTCCCGTCGATCGTCTTCATCGAAAACGACAAGGCCTTCGCAGGCTCAGTCGCCTGACCACTGGCCGACAAAACCACCGCAACAATTCCCGAAAGCAACAGCCGACCTACCATCTTTCAACCCTCCTTACGCCTTGAAAAAAACGCGAATCATTTTCCGCAATACCGCCTCATACCTTTCAGGATAGCAACTCCGGCAAGAGCTCGGCAAATCCTTGAGCCAAGCACTGCGGTTGGTTCCGGTGATTTTCCGGTCGCATCTGCCGGGTAGGCAAACGGGTGGTGCTTCGCCAGCGGATGCATTGGGGACTGGGAAACCGAATGGCGATAGCGACCTGATACCCGCAGGTAGGCTATACTGCTGTAGGTGAACTTCCATACCAATGCCCCACCCAGTCGCCCCACCCTTCCTATGTTTTGCATCGGTGTTTCCATGCAAACCCGCCACCCGCTTTCGTTTTGCTCTGATTCTTCTTTGGGGAACCCTAGTCGATCGCTATGGATTGGCTTGGTGCTCTGGTTCGCCCTAGCAGGAGCGGCGCGTCCGGAGGACCTTTCTTACAACCGCGATATCCGCCCCATCCTCGCGGAGAATTGCTTTTACTGCCACGGACAGGACCCAAACCACCGCGAAGGAGAGTTGCGACTGGATCGCCGCGATCTAGCGATCGAGAAGGGGGCGATCGTTCCGGGAAAGTCGGTTGAAAGTGAGTTGGTGCGGCGCATTTTGTCGACCGATCACGACCTTCAGATGCCGCCGCCCGAGTCGAATCGGTCGCTGACCGACCCCCAGAAGCAGTTGCTGGCGCGATGGATTGATTTGGGGGCACCAGAGGAAATCCACTGGTCATTTCAGCCACCAAGGCACCCCAATCCGCAGGAGATTCGTGACGCGGATTGGCCCAAGACTCCAATCGATGCATTTGTGTTGGCACAGCTTCGGAAGGTGGGCCTGAGTCCCAATCCGCCCGCCGATCGTGCGACGCTGATCAAGCGACTATCGATCGACCTATTGGGAATGCCCCCCAGCGATGCGGAAGTCGACCGGTTTGTTGCCGACGCAAGCGAGGATGCATACGAGCGACTGGTGGAGCGGATGCTGGCCGATCCTCGATATGGCGAGCGAATGGCGCTACCCTGGCTGGATGCGGCACGCTATGCCGACAGCAACGGCTTCCAGCAGGATGGGGACACTTGGCAGTGGATCTGGAGGGACTGGTTGGTGGGTGCACTCCAGCGAGACATGCCGTTCGATCAATTCACGGTATGGCAACTGGCGGGCGATCTACTGCCCGATGCCACCACGGAACAGAAAATCGCCAGCGGATTTAATCGCAATCATCTGCTCAATGGCGAGGGAGGTGCGATCCCGGAAGAGCAACGGTTTGTGATCCTGTTCGATCGGATGGATACGACGGCGACCACGTGGCTTGGTCTAACCATGGCCTGTGCCCAGTGCCACGATCACAAGTACGACCCCATCACGATGCGTGATTACTACGCCATGATGGACGCGTTCAACCATCTTCCTGAAAATGGAGTCCCGCAGTACTTTTCCTCCCGGATCCGAGTCGCTCCGCCCCTGATCGAACTTCCCACCGCAGAGAACCTTGTCAAGATCGCCGAATTCCAGCAACGCATCGACGCCGCACAGCGAGATGCACAGCCGTTGGAACAAGCGGCTTTCGAAAGCTGGAAGCTTGCGATCCTCGCCAGTCAAGCGGCGATCGACGCAGCAGGGCTGCCAGATTCCCTCCGCACTTTGCTCGGCAAGCCACAAGACCAACGCAACGAGGACGAAAAGGCCCAACTGGAGTCGGGGCTCAAGAAGCACTTCGACGATAAGATACGTCCCTCGCTGGCTGCAAAACTGCCGAAGCTGAACGAATCCACACTCGTCCAGCAACAACTCAATCAGTACCGCAACGACCAGATCCCCAGGGTGATGGTGATGAGCGACACGCAGAAGAGGGAAACCTCGATCCTGGATCGCGGCAACTACTTGACTCCCACCGAAAAAATCTCCTTCACCACACCCGCGTTCCTGCCTCCGCTGCCCGAGGGTGCCCCCGCCAACCGCCTGGGTCTGGCTCAGTGGCTGATTTCCGACCAACACCCTTTAACGGCTCGCGTTCAGGCCAACCGAATGTGGCAGCATTTCTTCGGCCAAGGGCTTGTCAAAACCTCAGAAGACTTTGGTGTGCAGGGCGAATACCCTCTCCATCTCGATCTGCTTGATTGGCTTGCGAGCGAATACCGGAAGGGTGGCTGGAGCAGCAAGCGTCTGCAAAGAACCATCCTACTGAGCGCCACCTACCAGCAGTCCAGCCGCATCACACCGGAAGCGTTGGCACGGGATGCGGAGAATCGCTATCTGGGAAGAGGAGCCCGGTTTCGGATGCCAAGCCTGATTCTGAGGGATTGGGCTTTATCGGTCTCCGGGCTTCTGGAACGTCGCATCGGTGGGGCACCGGTGTATCCGTATCAGCCAGATGGAGTTTGGGAGTCGCTGGCGATCACCAAAGAACGCGATTTCAGCTACCCAGAATCTCAAGGTAGCGATCTCTATCGTCGCAGTCTTTACACCTTCTGGCGGCGCACCGTTGGTCCATCCAACATGTTCGATGCATCCAACCGGCAGGCGTGCCGCGTGCGAGCTTCGCAGACCAGCACGCCACTGCATGCTTTGACGACGCTGAACGATCCCACTTGGATCGAAGCGTCGCGGGTGTTGGCTGCGGAGTTATTGCAAAACGCCCCCTCGATCGACATTCCCCTGCAGCAGGCATTTCGAAGGACGACTCTGCGTTCACCGACCGAATCGGAATTGGATCTATTGCGGTCGATGTACCTTCGACAAGTCGAACTATACCGGCAGCAACCAGAGCTAGGGCGACCACTATGGAGTACCGGCAAGTTCCCAGCCCCTCCGATCCCCGACGACAAATTGCCAGAGGCGAGTGCCCTGGCGACGGTGTGTCTGGCGATCTTCAACCTGGACGAGTCATTAAACCGCGAATAAGCCGTAAAGTTGTAGCGAGAAGGTGGTCCTATGATTCCCTCGTGGATGCAAGAGAACATCGAACGGGTGCAGCGTCGTCAACTGTTCGGCAGTTTCTCCTCAGGCCTCGGTATGGCGGCACTCGCTTCCCTTCTGAAGTCCGACTCCCAAGCCGCTTCCGATGATGCCTTGGGTATCCCACCGGCCATCGCCGGGCTACCGCATCACACACCCAAGGCCAAACGTGTCGTCATGCTGTGGCAGGGTGGTGGCCCCTCCCACGTCGACCTGTTCGATGACAAACCGACACTAAGGGAGCGACAGGGACAAGATATCCCCGATTCCGTTCGCGGGACCACCCGCCTTTCCACCATGTCCTCCGGTTATGCCAAGTGGCCCTGCATTCCAGCAATCAAACCGCACCGAGCGAACGGAAAATGCGGGATGATGCTCAGCGAAATGCTACCCAAGCTAGGTTCACTTGCTGACGAACTTTGCCTGATTCGAAGCATGCACACCGAAGCGGTCAATCATGCTCCGGGAGTGACCTTCTTTCTCACCGGGGCTCAGGTTCCCGGCCGCCCAAGCCTGGGAGCCTGGTTGACCTACGGTTTGGGATCAGAATCGGCGAATCTTCCGTCCTTTGTGGTGATGACCTCCAGCGACAAAGGGAAGACCTGCGGTCAACTCTTCTTCGATTACTACTGGGGCAGTGGCTTTCTGCCCAGCCGACATCAGGGAGTTCGATTTCGGAACACGGGCGATCTAGTCCCCTATTTGGCCAATCCTCAAGGGGTTTCTGGAACAGCGCGTCGCGCCATGCTGGACGATGTGGCCAAGCTGAATGCCCTCCATCTGGCCGATTACGGAGACCCCGAAATCGACACGCGAATCGCGCAGTATGAGATGGCCTACCGCATGCAAAGTAGCGTGCCGGAGTTGGTGGACTTTTCGACGGAATCGGCGACAACGATCGAACGCTATGGTCCGGATGCGCTCGCCAAGGGAACATTTGCCAACAATTGCCTAGTGGCACGACGGTTACTGGAGCGAGGGGTGCGATTCGTTCAGCTGATGCATGCGGGATGGGATCAGCACAACAACCTCTACACCCAATTGGAAGCTCAGTGCTTCGACACGGAAGGACCTGCCGCTGCCTTGATCCAGGATCTGAAGGAACGCGGCATGCTAGAAGACACGCTGGTGGTCTGGGGCGCTGAATTCGGTCGAACCCCATTCGGTCAGGGCGATCCCAACAAGCCGAATGGACGCGATCACTTCGGCCGCGCATTCAGTTGGTGGATGGCAGGCGGGGGCGTCAAACCGGGCTTCGTCTACGGTGCCACCGACGAATTCGGCTGGAACATCGTAGAAAACCCAGTTCACGTCCACGACATGCAAGCAACCTTGCTGCACCTGTGCGGGATCGACCACACACGGCTGACCTTCCGTTATCAAGGTCGACAGTATCGCCTCACCGATGTCCACGGCAATGTGGTCCAGGACCTGATCGCTTGAATCCAACGGGAACCCCGCTTCCATGGCCAGAAGTTCTTCGCCTACCGGATGTTTTTTGAGCGTTCATCGCTTCGCCTTCCTATTCTGGCTGCAGGCCCTCGCGGGTTGCTGCCTGGTCCTTGGTGCTGGCACCATCCACGCTCAACAGCCGGCAGCGTCTGAGCCAAAGATATCGTTCAACAAAGACATTCGCCCGATCCTTTCGGACAAATGCTTCTTTTGCCATGGTCCGGATGCCGCCAACAGGCAGGCCGATCTGCGCCTAGATGATCGCACGGTGGCGGTAGATCAAGCCGCTGCGATCCTCCCTGATCAGCCAGATGCCAGCCCGATCCTGGAGCGGATCTTGTCGGACGATCCAGACCTTCAGATGCCCCCTCCCCATTCCAAACTGGATCCGATCACCTCGGAAGAGCTGCAAAGGATTCGCACCTGGATTGCTCAAGGCGCCGTTTACGAACCGCATTGGTCCTTCATACCTCTGGAATTCCCAGCAGAAAAAGGGACGTCAGCTTCATTGATTGATGAGCCGATTCGAAGGAAATTGGCAACGATGGGAAGGTCGCAACGTCCTAGCGCCGATCGTGCGACGTTGCTTCGGCGCCTTTCGTTGGATCTGATCGGCTTGCCGCCGACTCCCGAAGAATTATCGGAGTTCCTGGAGGATCCCTCCGCGGACGCCTACGCCAAACAGGTCGATCGCCTCCTGAATTCCCCACGCTATGCCGAGCGGATGGCGGTCGACTGGCTGGATGTCGCTAGGTACAGCGATAGCTTTGGCTTCCAGGTCGATCGCGACCGGGAAATGTGGCGATGGCGGGACTGGGTGCTGCAGGCTTTTGAAAAGAACATGCCGTTCGATCAGTTCATCCAGTGGCAGGTCGCTGGCGACATGATCGAAAACCCTTCGCAAGACTCCATTCTTGCCACAGCTTTCCAGAGACTGCATCAGCAGGAAGCCGAAGGTGGAAGCGTCGAGGAGGAGTATCGTGTCGAATATGTCACCGACCGGGTGCAGACATTTGCGACCGCCTTCCTGGGCCTGACCTTTGAATGCGCTCGCTGCCACGATCACAAGTTCGACCCCATCTCGCAGAAAGATTTCTATCGACTCTTCGCGGTCTTCCAGAACATCGACGAAGCGGGGCTCTACTCGTACTTCACGCCTTCGCCCCCCACTCCCGCACTGATGCTGACGAACGATCAGCAGCAAGAACAACTCAACTCACTGCGTCAGTCGGTGGAGGAGGCGGAGCAAGCGGTGCACACGCGACTGCAGCAGCCTCTGGCGGGGATCGAGGCCTCAGCAATGGCTCAACCGCTGCTGGGTGAAATCGCTAGGTTCCCGCTGGATGACTTGCAGCAAGGAAAATCCCCCAGCAAGCTGAAGGCGGAGATGGTGGCGGAAGTGCGAGGGGAAAACCAACCTGTTGCGGGACAGCAGGGGCAAGCCGTTGAATTGACGGGAGACGATCCGATCGACCTGCCGATCGGAAACTTCCGCCGCAGCCAGCCCTTCTCCATTTCACTTTGGGTCGAAACGCCAGATCGGAAAGAACGCGCCGTGGTGCTCCATCGCTCGCGAGCCTGGACCGATGCCGCCAGCCGCGGCTACGAACTGCTGCTGGAGGAAGGAAAGTGGAAGTGGTCATTGATCCACTTCTGGCCGGGAAATGCCATCTCCATCCGCACCCAACTGGAAGCACCACTGAATCAGTGGACCCACGTCACCGCCACCTACGATGGATCTAGCCGAGCCGCTGGACTCAAGCTTTATATCGACGGAAAACCTGCCGACTGCGATGTGGTGCGGGACAATCTATCCAAGGAGATCACCGGGGGGGGAGGAGACAATATCGCGATTGGAGAACGGTTTAGAGACCGCGGCTTTCGCGGTGGCAAGGTGGATGACGTGCGCGTCTTCGATCGTCAGTTGACTTCATGGGAAGTCGCTCAGCTTCCCTCCAACTGCGATGCCTATCCCAATCCGGTTGCAATGGACTCTTTGGGGCCGGTCGAATCGCAGCTTCAAGAGACGGCGATCCACACAGGAGACGCGGAATTCCGAGCGGCCCTGATGGCCTTGCAGCAGAGAAGAGAAGCGCAGCACCAACTGGAAGACAGCATCCAGGAAATCATGGTGATGAGGGAATTGCCTGGCATGAAACCAGCATACCTTTTGGCACGTGGAGAATACAACCAGCGCGGAGAAGCGGTGGAACCGGGGGTCCCCGAGGCGCTGCCACCGCTGCCGGAAGGGACGCCTGCAAACCGCCTGAGCGTCGCACGCTGGCTGACCGCTCCCAACCACCCACTGACCGCTCGCGTGCTGGTCAACCGCCTTTGGCAGTCGTTCTTCGGACGCGGCCTCGTGAAAACCTCCGAAGATTTCGGCAGCCAGGGGGACCGCCCAAGATATCAGGAAGTTCTCGATGGTCTTTCCGCCCACTGGATACAAAACGGTTGGGATTTGAAAGAGCTGATTCGGACGATCGTGATGAGCGATACCTACCGGCAGGAAAGCCTCGATGATCCGAAGTGGATGGAGGAGGATCCTGAAAACGATTGGCTTGCCCGCGGGCCCCGATTTCGACTTTCGGCCGAAGCGATTCGCGACCAGGCACTCGCGGTCTCCGGTTTGCTGAAACACCAGCAGGGGGGCCCGCCAGTGACCCCTTATGAGATGTCGGAAGCGTTCAAGCCGGCAGGTCCCAGCGGAGGCGATGATGTTCGCCGTCGGAGTCTTTATTCGGTCTGGCGACGCACCTCCCCACCACCTGCGATGCTGGCCTTCGACGCACCGCGTCGCGCCGTTTGTATCGCCAAGCGGGAACGGACCAACACACCGCTTCAGTCGTTGATCCTTCTCAATGGGACGCAGTACGTCGAAGCGGCTCGCGCTCTTGGGGAACGGTTGCATCAGGAATCGCAGGGTGAGCTTCCCAAGATGATCGAACGTGGATTCCTGCTTTGCCTGTCAAGGAAGCCCACCGGGTCGGAAAGCAAGGTGCTTCAGGATCTCTATGAGGACCAGTTGGCCTACTATCAATCGCACCCGGAAGAGGCGGCTCAGATTCGAAAAGTAGGAAACGCTTCCCCCAACCCGATGATCGATGACGCGAGGGCCGCTGCTGCCTTCGCGCTAGGACAGACGCTGATGAACCTCGATGCCTTCCTGATGAAACGCTGACCGACCAAAACAGCAGCCTTCTAGCTGCCATGCTGTATCGAAGGAACAGGACTATGAACATGGAATTCACCAACGCGGCCCACCCCAGCCTGACTCGGCGACACCTGCTCAGGCAGTCCGGTGCTGCGATCTCCGGGATTGCAATGGCCGACCTGCTGGCTCGAGATGGCCTGCTGGCAGACGACCAGCCGCGCCCAGCCCAAGGGGCTTTAGGTGGGCAATTCCATCACCCCCCAAAAGCCAAACGGATCATTTCCCTTTTCATGTCTGGGGGGCCGTCGCAATTGGACCTCTACGACTACAAGCCGGAGTTGGTCAAGCGAAACGGGGAACAGCTACCCGATTCGGTCCGAAAAGGTCAGCGTCTCACTGGTATGTCGGGCAACCAGTCCTCCATCCCGTTGGTCGGATCCCCTTTCAAATTTCAACAGCATGGGCCGCAAGCGGCATGGTTCAGCGAACTTTTGCCCCACACGGCATCAGTCGCCGACAAGCTTTGCGTCATACAGGCAGCCTACACCGAAGCGATCAACCACGGCCCTGGTGTCACCTTCCTCCAGACCGGGACGCAGATCGCTGGAAGGCCCAGCATCGGTTCATGGCTCAGCTACGGTCTTGGCCAGGAAAACGACAACCTCCCCGCCTTCATCGTCCTGATCACCAAGGATAAGGGTGGACAGCCCCTGGGAGCCCATCTCTGGGGAAGTGGCTTTCTTTCGTCTCAGCATCAGGGGATCCTATTCCGCGCTGCGAAGGACCCGGTTCTTTATCTGGGGAATCCGGCTGGAGTCTCAGTAGAAAGCCGCCGCAATCTGCTGGATCATCTGAAGCAATTGCATCAAGAAGACTATCAGCAGGGAGCGGATGAGTCGATTCTCAGCCGAATTGGCCACTACGAAATGGCGTTCAAGATGCAATCGAGCATCCCAGAGGCGTCGGATCTTTCTCAGGAGCCCAAAGAAGTGATCGACAGCTATGGGCCCGATGCCGCGAACCCGGGGAGCTTTGCAGCCAACTGCCTGCTGGCCAGGAGACTGGCCGAACGGGGAGTCCGCTTCATCCAGCTCTACCATCAGGATTGGGACCACCATGGCGGACTTCCGGGAGGCCTGCCGGGCCTATGCAGGGAGACCGATCAACCTGCAGCCGCCTTGATCCGCGACTTGGAACGGACCGGGATGCTCGACGAAACCCTAGTGGTGTGGGGGGGTGAATTCGGCCGGACCAATTATTGCCAAGGAAAGATCCAGCAGAACTTTGGACGCGACCACCATCCTCGCTGCTTCACGATGTGGATGGCTGGAGGAGGTGTGCGAGCCGGCAGTATACACGGAACGACTGATGAACTCGGGTACAATGTCGCGACCGGCGGAGTCCACGTGCATGACCTCCACGCAACCATGCTCCACCTGCTAGGCATCGATCACGAAAGATTGACCTACAAGTTCCAGGGCCGTCGCTATCGCCTGACCGATGTCCACGGCACCGTGGTTCAGGAACTGCTTGCCTGACCCGACAGCCAGTTCCTGTTGATCTTTTCCCTGGAAGAATCAGCGAACGATTGGGCCGGCCGCCGGCTGTTCGGCCACCTGCGTCTGATCGGGAACATACCCCAGATAGCACATCAGATCCTTGATCTCTTCTGCCAGGAGTACATCCAGGAGATTGGCCGGCATCAGGGAGGTTTTGCTGGTGCGTATCTCCTCGATGTCCTCACCCGGAATCGTCACCTCGCTTTGATCGGCGCGACGCAGCTTCACACTTCCATCAGGCAACTTGGTCAACATCCCCGATTCCACCGTGCCATGGACGGTGAGAACGCGTTGAGCGACGAACTGATCGCTGATGATGTGCGAGGGATAAAGGATCGATTCGAGTGTCTCCTGGCGATGGAATCGGCGGGAGAGCGTCGTCAGATCGGGTCCAAGATTTCCACCCTGACTTCCCATGCGATGGCAGTCAGCGCATTTCGCCTTGGCGTACGCCAGCTTCCCTTTCTCTCGCGACCCGCTCTTGCCCTTTGGACCATTCAGATATTCTTCCACCAGCTCCATCGTCCACTTCCCGTCGGCACCCTCACTGGGAAGTTGTGCCTGCGTGTGAGTTGGATGCTGCTCGTGGAACCAACGTTGCCAGATCCCCAATTGACCTTCGATGCTACTGGCTTCGTCCCGGAACGAATGGCCAGTCCAGTGCTCCAGTAGAGCGATGGCGATTTGCGGATCCTCGCCATCGCGTTGCATTCTCAAGGCATGCAGAATCACCTGACGAATCGCCTCGGGATCATCCGTGGCTGCTGAGACTGTCTTGAGCTGGGAAAGGATATCGGCGACCGCAAAGTCATCCAGGATCGGAAGGCTTCGGATGAGATAATCCCAGTTCTCTCCTTCGGGTTGAAGTGACAGTCCGATGGCAACGGCAGCGCGGCGATCGGGACTGCGTCGCCACACCTCGCGCAAGTACGCCATCGATTCCTTGTCACCGTGTTGAGCCAGAACGGCCGTGATGCCGGTCTTCAATCGTTTGTGACGATCCGACTCCAGTCCAGACTGATCGATGGCGGTGTCGATTCTCTTCAGCACCTCCACATCCTCAGGGGACAATTGTTGCGGGAAGATACGCAGACCGGCCAGCGCCGCATTGGGCCACTGCACCCCTTCGGCGACGAAAACCCTCGCTTCTTCCACCGACATGTTCCGAGTCAGATCGGCAGTGGCATTCATGATGTAGAGAGGAAAACTGCTGCCGCCGGGTGCCTGCGTCGCTTCTTCCATAAACTTCATCAGGGCAAATAGCTCTGGGCTGGACCACTTGCGGTTCAAAAACGGCAAGTGCATCGCCAGGTGGACTCGATCCTCCATCGGAGCGTTGCTCTGCAGGTAAGCGATCGCTCGATCCACCATGTCGTCGGCCCCTAAAGCCACCGCCAAACGGATCAATTCCCGGTTGATGATCCCCTCGCCTGCAGGAAACTCTTCCGAAATCCTTTGTCGCAGGCGCGGCACCTGATCCCCCTGGATCCCAGTGCGATGCAACGTCACCTGAACCAGCCGCAGCAGGTCGAGGAAATCACGATCGCTGACAAACTCATCCAACGTCTCCTCGACCGCTCGGATCACGCGCATTCCCTGACTTTCCGATGCATCGAGCGACATCAATACCAAGCCCCCTTGCACCAGAAGCCGCGGATCCTTGCTCTGGATCATCGCATCGGTCCAGAGAGAAGGATCGATCGTCTCCAAAAGTCGCTTGGCGGCAAACGCCAGCCAGCGATCTTCACTGGCCAGAAGTGGCGTCAACTGTGCGGGATCGATTTCGGCCCCCAAGCGTGCCAGCGATTCGCAGGCGGTGCGCTGCACCATGCGATCGCGATCGCGCAGCATCTCTTTCAGCCTCTTGGTAGCCAGTTCACTAGTCGTCATCAGTCCCAGCATCTGTGCGCACTTGTTTCGCAATTGCTCGTTGGGAGATCGAGACAATTCGATCAAAAGTTCGGCCGTCGGCGCGGGCCCCATCAACTGCATCAGCTCCAGGGCTCGGATGCGATACCGCGCTGGGTTCTCGGGGCTGTAGGCAACTCCAGCCACCGACTCATTCCACGATACTCCCAATTCCTTTTTCAGCAGTGCGACCTCTTGACGAGCCCAGGCGGAGGCAAGCTGGGGTTGTCGAATCGCCCTCGCGACTCCCGTCCCCAACTGCGACAGCTCCCGCGATGGCTCTCCCGTCCACCGAACCCGATAAATGCCACCGTCGGTGCCGCGTCCGCCTACCGAGAAATAGAGCAGCCCTTCGCGATCGACGTCCATGTCGGTGACGTTGAGCGGCTGGCCTCGCACAAACAGCTCCGCCTGTGCCTTGTGGCCCGCCCCCTGTGGCTCCAACTTGACCGACCAGATTTTCCCTTCCGACCAGTCGGCCAGGAACAAATTGCGATGGTACTTCGCAGGGTAAGTGTAGTGATCGTAGACGATGGAGCCGGTTGGGGAGCCGCGGGCGGTGTCGAGCACCGGGGGGATTCGATCCGGGTAGTATTCAGGCCATTGAGCCCAGCCGCTACGCCACCCCAGTTCCGCCCCCGATGGGATCTCAAACAGCTGAGTCGGCCGATACCAGGTCATCCCCACGTCGGCTTCCATGTCGCTGTCGTGCAACCACAGGCTGCCATCGGGATGGAACGCCAAATCGTAGGCATTTCGAATGCCGCCAGCGACCACTTCAACGTCATTACCAGTCAAATCACATCGAATCACCGTGCCGCCAGGCGCCCGAATCCCCTTGGCATGTCCACCTGGATCTTCATAGCGCGGCAACAGAAGATCCCCTTCGTAAGGATGGCGGTAAGGGCTCTTGTTGCTGATCTCCTGGCTTACCTTCACGTGGTTGCCGACGGCGACATAAAGAAGCCCGTCGGGTCCTAGAACGATTTGATGAGCCCCATGCTCGCCGGGAATCCCATCGAAACCAACTAGCTTCTTCGGTGCCTCCAAAGTTCCATCCCGATCGTTATCGACCAGTCGATAAAGACCGCTACCCTCAGGTCCCTCGCCAGTGACGTAGAGATCGCCATTGAGCGGAAGGAGGCCCTGAACGTTCTTCACCTGATCGCCATAGGTTCGCACCTTGTCATGGCGTCCATCTTTGTCGCTGTCGTAGATCAAAAGAAGTGGGCCGCCTTCCTGCGAGGCGATGATATGGCCGAACTCATTGAAAGCCATTGCAATCAGCGATCCCACCTCGCCGTCACCGAGTATCTCCTCGACCTCAAAACCGGGCTGTGTTTCCCAGCGCCGTCCCTGACTGGCGACCGCGTCCTGGGATTCCTGGGGCCGATCGAAAGGAGCCGTCTCACCTAGCTTCCCCAGGACCGCCGACGCCTCCCAACCGTTATCGTTGAAGGATGTCATCTGCCATCCATCGACGACGTCGGCGGTGCATTTCCAAGTCCCGTCGGTTGCGATCGTCTGCCAGGGCTTCCCCTGTGGTTTGATCTGAACCTGAACCGCAACCCCTGCCGACTTACCATCTCGATTCTCAACGCGTACGGCGATCACATTGCGACCGCGTGCAAACCACTGCGACGCATCGTATTGATCCAGGTGCTCCAAAGACTGGCCCTGCCCTACCTGAATGCCGTTCAAATAAAGTTCGTATCTATCATCGGCGACAATCGTCACCCGTGCCTGTTCGATCGCTGGCAACTGCAACGTCTTGCGGAAGCATGCAGTGCCAAGCGATGCGGCACCTGGAGGGGAGTCGGGGGTCCAAATCCACTGGGTTTCCTGAGCCCCGGCGATACCTGAGGTCAGCAGGCCAATCGACAAGGCGAAGATGGCGAGCCCGGCCAGCCAGCGGCTAGAACGATCCCCCATGCGATCCACCATCCCGCGAAACGCAACAACGGCTGCCATGTCAGCGTCCCATCCTTCAATTGAATGCAGATCGAATAAGCCCCGCAGGCTTTTGTGCGGCCTAATGCCTGGCGGGTCTTAGCAAACCCAGCCACGCGACCACAAGATCATTTCCTGACCGCATCCATGGCAAGCCCGCGACTCCACTTACCCGAAAGCCCTCTCGCCCGAAACTTTTGTCGAACGCTACAATGGAGTGTTCGAGAGTCGAACCAGTCGTCCGAATGCCTTCGAGATCGTCAGCGGTGATGCGCTATGAAATGCATGCATTGCGAGAAGCCCGCCACCTTCCACATTACCGAGTTGACCGACCCGCAAGGGCCAGTCATCCTGCACCTGTGCGAGGACCATGCACGAGAATTCCTCGCGGGTGGCGAGGGATCTGCCACCCCTCCTTCCCTCGCACAGATGGTGGCACAGCAGCTGCAATGGGAACCAGAGCTAGGGGAGCTGGAGGAAACCGACCGCAAGGAATGCCCCGTATGCGGGATGACGTTCGCCGATTTTCGAAAAAGCGGACGGCTAGGTTGTCCGTACGACTACACTCACTTTCGAGAGCAATTGGAACCATTGCTCACCAATATCCATGGTGCCTCGGTGCATCGGGGACGAAAGCCGAATCGCGCCGGCATCTCGCCCGAGGATCAACAGGCGTTGATCCAGCTTCGCCGGCAGATGCAGCAAGCGATCGATGAGGAGAACTACGAACAAGCCAGTCAGCTTCGAGACCAGATCAAGGGGCTAGAAGAGAAACAACAGAGTTCCCAGTGAATGGATCCTATGGGCTGATCCCCTCGATTATTCGTCGACCGCAAGAGTAAGTCACCAATCGCTAGAAGTACCATTTGCTGGAGCTTCGAGAACCAAAAAAATGTTGATCATCGCGTCGATGCTCCAAGAGGTTTCGTTCCGTAGTAGTTCGGCGCGCGTGGTCGATCAAAAGGGGAATTCGTGAATCTTGACGACCTAGTCAACACCACAGGATCTTGGTGGTCGGGCCAGGGAAACCAGTCCGACATCGTCGTCAGTGTGCGCGCCAGGCTGGCGCGAAACCTCGCCGACTTCCCTTTCATCCGCCGATGTTCCGACGCTGACCGCGATGCGATCTGCCGGCAAGTCCGATCGGTCGGAGAGAAGCTCACCGACCCCTGCAGATTCTCTTTTCTCGATATCGCTCCCATGTCGACTCTCGACAGGCAGTTTCTGATGGAGCGGCAGTGGATCAGCCGCGAACTGAGCGAAGGAACTGGAGCCCGGGGCCTGCTTGCCGGCTCAGATGATCGCTACAGCGTCATGATCAATGAGGAAGACCACATCCGCCTCCAAGTCCTGCTTCCCGGACTCCAGCTGGAGGAGGCATGGGAGCACGCCAAATCGCTCGACCAGCATCTGGAAAACCACCTTCGCTTCGCATTTCACCCCGACTTCGGATACCTGACCGCCTGCCCCACCAATGCCGGCACGGGGTTGCGTTTGAGCGTCATGATGCATTTGCCTGGGCTGGTGATCACCAAGCAGATGGAAAAGGTCTTTCGCAGCATGCAAAAGATATCGATCGCGGTGCGTGGTTTCTTCGGCGAAGGCTCGCAGTTCATGGGCGACTTCTACCAAATCAGCAATCAAGTCACCCTGGGACAGACCGAAGAGGAACTGATCGGTCGCGTGCAGGAAATCATCCCCCGACTCCTCGAGTACGAAAGAATGGCGAGGGATTTCTTAGTTCGGGAACATGCCCAGGATCTGGGCGACCAAATCAGTCGGGGCCTTGGCATACTCAAGACCGCCAAGAAAATCACCAGCGAAGAAGCGATGGACCATCTCTCCAAGGTGCGTCTTGGAATCAGCCTGGGGTGGATCGATCCCGTACCGATCGCCACCGTCCATCGACTGATTATTCAAACCCAGCCCGCTCACCTGCAGAAACGACACGGCGGCATCATGACGCCCTCCGAACGGAATATCGAACGAGCCAAATGGCTGCAAAACGAATTCAGCCACTCCGGCGACTCGCACCTCAGTGGCCCCGACGCGATCTCCTGAGCAAATCGACGCGCCATTCTAATGAATGTTAGAATGTCGTTACCCCACTTCTTTCTGGCATCTTTCCTTCGACTTCTCCAGCAGCAGGAATTCCCCCGCCCTCTGCCAGCTCAAAGTGCCTCAGGCGATACCCTCGATCGAATCGCAAAGCCAGCGTCGTGGGATCCTGACGGCTGGGTCTCCGCAGAGTCATCTTGACGCAACACAACCTCCGGTAGATCACGATGCCACTGAAAAACCAGCGCCGCCAACGGCGGCACGGTCAGATCAAGCATGGCTTGACCATCGCCACCAATCGGCTGCGCCAGACCGCTGGTGGCATTCCCGACGTTCGAACCACCGTAGTATTCCGAATCGGTATTGAGCAGCTCCCGATAGACTCCAGCACGCGGAACGGGTAACTGCCGACGACGAACAACCGGCGTGAAGTTGCAGACCACCAGCAACGGCTCCCCCCCCTCGTCGTCGTCAGCGCGCCGAAGATAACTCACCAGACTCTCCTGGCGATCGCTGCAGTCGACCCACTGAAACCCCTCTGGCTCATAATCCCATCGACTCAACTGAGGGTACTTCCGCAGCAACCGATTCAAATCGCCAATCAGTCGCTGGATGCCTCGGTGCGAATCCCACTGAAGCAATTCCCACTCCAGCGATCGGCTCTCGCTCCACTCATTCCAACCTGCCAGCTCATTGCCCATAAACAGCAGTTTTTTCCCGGGATGCGTCCACTGATAGGCCAGCAGCAAACGCAGGTTGGCGAACTTCTGCCAGCGATCCCCGGGCATCTGCGCCAGCAGGGTTCCCTTTCCATGCACCACTTCATCATGAGAAAACGGAAGCAGAAACCGCTCGCTGTGGTGGTACATCATGGAAAAGGTCAGTGAGTCATGATGAAACCGTCGATGGATCGGATCCTTACGAAAATAGGAAAGGGTGTCATTCATCCATCCCATGTTCCATTTCAACCCAAACCCCAATCCGCCTTGGTCGACCGGTTTGGTCACTCCCGGCCATGCCGTCGATTCCTCGGCGATTGTCAGAACTCCTGGATGCCTCGACGCTACGACGCTGTTGAGCTTCTTGAGAAATGCAATCGCCTCCAGGTTTTCCCGCCCGCCATAACGATTCGGGATCCACTCTCCCTGACGTCGGGAGTAGTCGAGGTACAGCATCGAAGCAACGGCATCCACGCGAAGCCCGTCGATATGGAACTGCTCCATCCAGTAGAGCGCATTGGCGATCAGGAAATTGCAGACCTCATTGCGTCCGTAATTGAAGATCAAAGTTCCCCAGTCAGGATGCTCCCCCTGACGCGGATCCTCATGCTCATAAAGCGCCGTTCCGTCAAAACGCCTCAGTCCATGGCCATCGCGTGGGAAATGTGCGGGCACCCAGTCGATCAAAACACCAATCCCATGGCGGTGGCAGTGGTCGACAAACTGCTTGAATTGCTGCGGCGTTCCATAGCGGCTTGTGGGGCTGTAATAGCCTGTGGTCTGATACCCCCAAGACCCCGTAAAAGGATGCTCGCTGATCGGCAACAACTCCAGGTGCGTAAAGCCCATCTCCAGACAGTACGCCACCAGTCTTTCCGCTAGTGTTGGATAATCCAGCCATCCGGAAGGACGCCCCTCTTCCTGTTGCCAGCTCCCCAAATGCACCTCGTAGATCGACAACGGACGATCGAGTCCCTGCAGCTCCCTCCGTCCTTCCAACCACTGCTCATCTTTCCATGCGAAAGGCTGCAGCCCCTCGACGATCGATGCCGTACCAGGTGGCAACTCGGAGGCAAAAGCCATTGGATCGGCTTTGTCCAGCCGCTGGCCGCCGGGAGCCTCGATCCGGTACTTGTAGCGATCGCCCCGGCGAGCTTCTGGAACCACCCCCCACCAGATTCCGGTCGATCCAATCGGCTGAAGGGAGGCGTTTTCTCCAGTCCATCGATTGAAGTCGCCGATCACCTGAACCGACTTGGCGTTGGGCGCCCAGACTCCGAAAACGACCCCCTTTTCCTCCAGGGAGGATGCAGGATTCTCCAAGGGATGAGCCCCCAGCTTTCCGTATAGCTCCCAATGCTCCCCTTTCCCGAAAAGAAATTGATCGAACGAAGTCAGTGCCATCGGCTTCCCATCGGTCATCTCACTCGCACTCCCTTCTCGCGCTACGCGATGCGAACCCTCGCCCATCTTCCTGATCGACCCGACGACTGCCTCGTCCGCTCGAAGACCGGACTGCCCCTTTGTCTCCACCCGGCGGGCGGCTCATTCCAGCCAAAAGCAACCGCTTCCAAACAACCAGTTCAAGATGATTGCCAACGCACTTCACGTTGCGAAAGTCACAGGTTTGACAACGCCATCCCGTGGGACAACCCGCTACCGCCAACCTTGCCGATTCAGCATCCCGTATCAGTTTCTTTCCCCGGCCAGATCCTTCCAGTCAAAAAGCCAATCCGACAGGGGGTTCTGCACAAATTGGAACCGGTTGGTCCGAATCTACCGGAACGCCACAGAAAACGGCTTTTGAACCGTTCAGGACGACTGAGTAGACGCCGATGGAATTCCCACTTCTTTCTTCAAGGCACTCAGCGGCGATCGCTCACTTGATTGATTGCCGAGCACGGAGTCAATATACTCCAGAGACGTGCGAGGACGCCGCTTATCGATGTTGGGACAGGGAGATCCTACCCCCTTCGGTAGCCCAGGTCCTGCGACATTGAGCGGCTAGGGATCTCCTGGTCGCTGTTGCCCGCACGCGTCCCATTTGGATTTGTTCGTCGAGCCGCGCCAATCAGAGGTTTCTCTCCATGATCTTGCAACAACGCCGTTCGTTTCTCGCCCAAAGCACCGCTGGTCTGGTTGGCTTGGGACTGACTTCCTGCGCTCCCTTGATGACGCAACCGGCGGTTGCCACACCCATCCAAAAGGAAAAGCTCCCCTTCTCCATTTCGCTAGCCCAATGGTCGCTCCACAAAATGCTCTTCGGTGGCAAACTGGATAACCGCGATTTCGCGAAATTCACCAAGGAGCGATTTGGGATCGAAGCCATCGAGTATGTGAATCAATTTTTCAAAGACAAAGCCAAGGACAATGCCTACATCGATGATCTGAAGAAACGAGCCGATGACTTGGGAGTCAAGACGCTGCTCATCATGATCGATGGCGAAGGAGCCCTTGGCGACCCAGATGAAGCCAAACGTAAGAAAGCGGTGGAGAACCATTTCAAGTGGGCCGAAGCAGCCAAGCGTTTGGGATGCCATTCGATCCGCGTGAACGCAGAGTCTTCAAAAGACTACGACGAGGCGAAGAAACTGGCTGCCGACGGACTGCGGCAACTCAGCGAATTCGCCAAGCCGCTCGACTTGGGTGTGATCGTCGAAAACCACGGGGGGCTGAGTTCCAATGGCAAGTGGCTGGCAGAGACCATTCGCGCCGTAGGGCTAGACAATTGTGGTACCCTTCCTGATTTCGGCAATTTTTATGAGTACGATCGCTACCAAGGCGTCACCGACCTGATGCCATTGGCCAAGGCAGTCAGCGCCAAAAGCTATGATTTCGACGGTGCGGGGAACGAGACGAAGATCGACTTCCGAAAAATGCTCCAGATCGTCCTCAAGGCGGGCTACCATGGGTTTGTGGGGATCGAGTACGAGGGCGGACGACTGGGAGAAGAAGAAGGAATTCTGGCCACCAAGAAGCTACTGGAAGTCTGTCAGAAAGAGCTCGCTTGAGACGGGGAACTCCCCGCCCGCTAGAATGATCTATTGATTTGAATTCAGTTTTTTGTTGATTTCCGAAAGGTAAGTCCATGGCGACTCCGAAAAGAATTGTGGTCAATGAGCAAGATGGGATCTCGGTGGTTCGCTTCGTCGATCGCAAGATCGTCGATTCGTCCAGCATCGAACAGCTTGGGGAAGAATTGATCGCCCTGGTGACCGTCGACAAGCGGAACATGCTGCTGCTGAACTTCGAGAATGTCGAGTTTCTCTCAAGCGCCGCACTGAACAAATTGATTTCGCTCCGCAACAAGATCAAGCCGACCGGTGGCACTCTGAAACTGTGCAACCTCCACAAGGATATCGAGCAAGTCTTCAAGATTACGAAACTCGACAAGCTGATCGAGATACTTCCGAACGAAGAAAAGGGTCTGGCCAGCTTCAAATAAGGGGCAGAATGGTGCTACCTTTCAATCCACAGGACCAGCCCCATGAATCGGAGTTCTCCATGGATTTCAGCCCGAAACCATGGACTCTGGATCGCATCATCTCCAGTTGTACCGACGAGGGGCAGAACGCGATCCAGGAACTGATGGGCGCGTTGGTCGAACAGGGTTGGGACGGAAGCGAATTTTTTCAGGTGAACATGGCGGCCGAAGAAGCGGTCGTCAACGCGATCGAACATGGGAACAAAAGAGATCCCTGCAAGTCAGTTCACCTGCTATTCCGAGTCAGTCCTTCGGAAATCTATCTGGAGATCACGGACGAGGGAGCTGGATTCAACCCGGCAACGCTACCCGATCCGACCGACGAGGAACTGATCGATAAGCCACGGGGCCGCGGCGTGTTGTTGATCAAGGAATTCATGTCCGAGGTCCACTACAACGATCGCGGTAATAGCGTGGTGATGATCAAACGCAGGTCGACCGAAAGCGGCCAGGCCGATTTGGAGGGATGAGCGATCGTAGGGGCTTGGGCAAGTGCCCAGATGTTCTCTTGGCCGAAGCGCTGCAGGTCGGCCCGCTGCGCTGGGTAGTCGATCGCAGCAGTCAAGGGCTCAGCGATTCCCTTGTATTCGACTTCTGCTGGGACGGCGAACGACGGGCCATCAAAGGCTGGCCGGCCACCAGCGGCCGCGCTTCGCAACTCCAGTCGACTCACCAAGTCCAACGGGCGATCGGCAAATACCTACTCCAATCGCATACTCCCACTCTAGCTGGCTTGCCTTCCAGCGCGACTTCGGCGGAAGGAAACTGCCGCATCCCGACGATTCACCCCTGGTCCCATGGTCAGACGATTTTGTCCTGCGAAAATCGTCTCTGGGAGTGGGGATCCTGGCTGGTCGGAAGCAGTTGCTGCTATGAATCCTTCAAGCATCAACATCTTCAACAAGCGATCGTTGCGGTGGCGCAGATTCATGCCGCGTCGCGTCCCCTCGGAAACGATATGGGTGATTCCGCGAGATGGGACCGTCGGATCGCACTCTATCGCCAACTGCAAACGCTCGATCTCCGCTCCCCTACCCCCGTCGCTCCCCAGAAGTTGGACTCCAACCATAGGGAATTCGATCCCGGCCCCGCTCTCCAAGATCTCTGGGATGGCTGGAGGCTGATTGCACCTCAAGCTTTTGGTCCCCTGGTCGATGCGATCGCTCCTCGTTTCCCAAGGCAGTGGATTGTCGGCGATCTCTGGCGTGATCACCTCCTGTTTGCAGACAATCTCCCGTGCGGCATTATCGACTGGGGTGCTACCTCCTGGGACTGGCGAGGTTGGGATTGGATACGCTTGCTAACCACCACCCCATTCTGGAACCAAGTGGAAGCCTGGCGCTGGGTGGCTCAAGATTTCGAAGAGCAGCGGGAATCTGGACCTTGGCACAGTCACTCGTCCCTGGAAGAGAAAGCGTCCCGACTGGCTGAATTAGGTCGCTTTCAACTTTATCTGACTGCCGGCCAGTGGATCCTATGGGCACGCCAGACCCCGCAGCAGCAACTCCTCTTCCAGTCCAAGTCCTACCTTCGACTCAGCGAATTGGCTGCCCAACTGAAGTTATGGTAGCAGTGAAGCCCCCCCACTTCAGGTCATCCCGCAAGAACTCCCGGTGCGGTGACCAGCGATTTTTCTTATGATCTAGGGTGAGCTTACGCGGCCGGATGTGCTGATGGCCGGCTGACTTTGGGTTCCACAACGGGAAGGCCCTTGGACGTCCTGGATACGTCATTGCCCCAAAAGGTATGAAAGAAGGACCGACGGATGAAGCAGTTGGAATGGACCTGGGCACTCCTTGCCTCTCTGATGCTTTGCTCTTTCAGCTGGGGGCAAAAGCCTGGCCCCCTGGGGCTTCCCGGACTCGAACTGGGCGCCGGCCCCAACCTGCTCGATGGTCCCCCCGTCGAGTGGAAAGCGACGTTCCAGGCAGAAAAAGGAAGCGACAAGGCGACGGTACGCATCACCGCCAAACTGCTCAATGATTTCTACATCTACTCAGTGACACAGCCACCAGGCGGCCCGCTGAAAACGAAATTCAGCTTCCCAGATCAAGACGCAGATCTTGTTGGCGGTTGGCAGCCAGATCGCCCCCCCAAGCAGGTCAAGGGAGAGCCAGGGTTCGAGCAGATTGTGGTGGAAAAGCATTTTGACGAGGTGACATGGACAGGCAGCGTTCGCCTGAAATCGACACCAGCCGATCCCCCAAAACCCATCAAGATCCGTGCTGTTGGCCAAGTCTGTTCCGATACATGCATTCCATTTACCGAGGTTTTGGAAGCAAGCTTTGCCGGATGGGAGGCCCCCATGCCGCCAGTAGCGCCCGAAACTTCCGCCCCGTTGCCCTGGCGTGATCCGGAAGCCCATGTTTCTTGGAATCTTCGCTGGGAGCCAGGCAGCGAAGCGCGAACCGGCGTGCTGGTGATCGAAGGGATTCCCGATGATCCATATCACCTCTACCCATCGGGAGAAGGAGAAGAAGAAACAAACTTTCGGACGCTGATGATTCTCGATCCGAACACTTCCCTAATGCCTCAAGGCCCGCCAAGCACCGATGCCATCTTAGCGGTTCAGGAGATTCCCGGTTCCGACCCAGTTCCCTACCACGAAGGGAAGGTCACTTGGAAGATCCCGATGAAGCTGCTGGACACCCCGCAGCAGACCAACGGATCGCTGGCAGGATGGATCGGATACCAAGCATGCACATTGGAATCCTGTGATCAGCCATTGGGGGCAAAGTTTCAAGGGCAATGGACCCAAACCGAAAGTGGGCAGATAGAAATTCAGAAATGGAACCTACTTCCTGTCCCGTTCAAAGAAGTGGCCGGATCGCCACTGCGCAATCGCTGGCTAGCCGTTTCCCCTGAAATCAATCAAGCGACCGCCGAATCTCCCTCGCCTTCGACAGCCCGCTCCGGCTCATCGATTCCCAACGCTCCTATTCTTTCGGCGGCCGATCTACTTCTCAACCTAGGACTGGCATTCCTTGGGGGATTGGTGCTGAACTTTATGCCATGCGTTCTTCCTGTCATCGGCCTGAAGATCATGGGAATCGTGCAGGAGAGCCAAGGTAGCCGCAAGCGAGTTGCCTGGCTGAATTTCTGGTATGTGCTCGGAATCCTGTCGGTCGTCATGAGTCTTGGGCTGGCGACGGTGATCGCGAAGGAACTGTTCAGCGCGACGTTCATGTGGGGCGAGCAGTTCAGTAGTTGGGGATTTCGAATCGGGATGCTAGTGCTGGTCTTTGCGATGGCACTCAGCTTTCTCGGGGTCTGGGAAATCCCGATTCCAGGGTTCGCCAGCGGCGGTGCCTCGAATAAATGGATGGCTCAGGAAGGTCCCATCGGTGCCTTCAGCAAAGGGGCGCTCACCACCGTCCTCGCCACCCCCTGCATCGGACCATTTCTCGGAACAGCACTAGGTGTCGCGCTCTCGCAGCCCTCCTGGATCGTGCTGCTGATCTTTTTGTTCATCGGACTTGGACTCAGCTCGCCCTACATCCTGATCGCAGCTTTCCCCAAGATGATGAGCTGGCTTCCCAAACCAGGTCCATGGATGGATACCTTCAAGCAGCTACTCGCCTTCCCACTACTGTTCACCTGCATCTTCCTCCTCAGCTCCATAGCAAACGACTATCGCATCGCGACGTTGACAATGCTCATTGGCGTCTGGTTCGCCTGCTGGTGGATCGGAAAAGTTCCTGCCTGGGCCGAACGGAGCCAATACTGGACGACGCTCGCACTGGCAGCGGTTGTCGCGACAGGGCTTGGCGTGTGGAGTTTTCGAGCCCTCGGTCCAGTCGACAAGAACGACGCGCACGCCATCAACTGGGTCCCTTACTCCGAAAGTGAACTCCAGAATCTACTGAAAAAACAAAAGACCGTGATGATCGATTTTACCGCCGACTGGTGTGCCAATTGCAAAACCAACTTGAAGACGGCGATCGAGACGGAGCAAGTGGCCAAGAAGATTCGCGAGAACGGTGTCGTTCCCATGGTCGCTGACTGGACCGACTTCGGACCCGAGATCAAACAGAAATTGATCGAACTGCAAAGCAATGGGATTCCACTTCTGGCGATTTATCCCAGCACTCGCCCCAAGGAACCGATCTTGCTGAGAGCCTTGCTGTTCGAATCGAACGTCCTGCAGGCACTTGAGGAGGCGGGACCCAGCCAATGAACTTGCCCTGATGGAACACTTGGTTTCCGAATGGCGAAACCTCCGATTTCGTCAAAGCTTCGCCATGGCGACAATAGATGCATTAGAACCTTCCGGCAGATAAACCAACGCCAGAGTCTCGGACTCCACTTCTTTTGTTAGCGCCCGTACGATGACTTAGGCTGAGTGACGGCGGCCGGATCGACTTGTCAGAAACTTGCCCATTCGCCCCCGACACCCCAGAAAAACTATCATTCCTAACTTCCGAATCGAAAGCCCGGACTTTTGGACCGCTTAAGGGATTACGAAAGGCGAGGTTTTTTCGGCGGTGAACGGAGCGGTTCATCGGCAGACAGCAATTGAATATTCGGGCATCTGCAATACCCCAGGGGATCAGCAGGGCGAAATTCTAAAGCATTTTTAAATAATAATGCTATTGCCGTCGACGGACGATGCGCTCTATGAATTCGGTTGAGCGATCGAGGATTGCCTCTGGCAGGCAGCACGGATCCAAGGGTTCTGGGCTGAGAAACAAAGGAAACGGCAAGGCAACTTTACAAACCCGATAGATTCATACTCAGATCGTTGCCGATTCCCAAAATGGCAAATATCTTTTCGGTTGACTGGTATTCATCGTGTGAACTTCCTCCTTCCGGATCGTACCAATGGAATGGAATCAGGTACCGACTCACTGGCAGTACGTTGGGGCCATCGCAGCGACCGTATTTCCCGAGTTGAGCGACGACGATCTGGACCACATTGCCGGCAATCGCACCGTATGGGTCGAACACCTAGTTCGGCTTTATGCGATGGATCGAACGGAGGCAGAACAGCAATTGGACGGGTGGATTAAGCAGGTGCCACCACCGAGGCTTTCGTTAGACGCAAGGACGATCCAGGAAGTCCACCGTCGTTCGATTTCCAGAAAGCCAAGCATTTTCCGACGGCTGATCCAGCTGTTCAATTAAGGGTCGACGAGCCCCTTTTGCCTCACCTGCGGACTACGTGGCCCGTTTCTATTTGGGTGAGTGGCCATCCCATCTGCCGCTGTTCCCTGAGACCGACAAGGCGTCGGGGCCAAATCACGCTGCTATGGCCTCGTTCGCAAGAACGCTTGCGACCAGGGCCTTCGTGCTGTTGATGACCAAGGAGAGCGTACCATTGTTGCGAGATGTTTTGCCGAATTCCAAGTTGGCTTTAGGGAAGCCCGACAAGGAACAACCGCTCCCCTCTGCGAATCAGCAGGCCAACTCGGGTAGGCACTCCTGCATACAAGGTGTCGCCCGAGCCAATGGGGGAATCTCCCTGAGAGCCGACGGCAGGAGCGTCCTCCCAGGTACGGTTTTGTTCAGCAAGGAGTTCGAATTGCTCTCCAATCCGAACCACGCTGGTCACCCCTTCCTTCCCGAACAGATAGAGCCGATCGTCTACTGGAAGGGGAGTCGCCCAGCATGCACCCGATGGAGTTCGCTTGGCGTAGTACTGCTGTCCGCTCTTCGCATTCAAACAGAACAGGATCCCCTGTGGATTGATGAAATAGACAAACCCTCGATGCTCCACAGGCGAGCTGAAGGATCCACGTGCTTCTTCCGCAACCCAGAGCACTTCGATCGAAAGGCCATCTTGTTTTCGGACAACACGAGCCATGAGGTTGGAAGTCAGAGCATGCTCGGATGGGCCATCCGCAGGTCGGATCAGCGAACTGATCAGAAAGCGTCCCTCCCCGAGATCGTAAGGCGTTGCGACGGAATTGCCGCCGACCTGGGTGTGACTGCACTGTAGCACCCCGTCGGTCGAATACAGATCGATGGTGCCAACCGACGAGCAGACAATGAACGGCTGATTTTCTAGCCGCAGGATCGCCGGTGACGTCCAACTGTGGGCCCGCTTACCACGACTGGTTTGAAACAAAGTCGCTCCAGTCGCCTTATCGATGCCGACTAGGAATGAATCTCCGGAATGATCGAGCAGCACGAAGAGACGATCTTCGATTTGGCATGGCGTTGAAGATAGACCGAAGCGATTCACAAAGGGGCCGAACTCCTTCTGCAGATGACGGTTCCAAAGTATTTCGCCTTCATGGCTGACCTTGATCAGGTCCCCACTTTCAAAAAAAGCATAAACGCCCTGGGCATCCACCAGAGGAGTTGAAGCCGCTCGACTCACCATCGGCGTATTGGGTTCGGGAGCGCTCGATGCAAAGGTCTTCGTCCAGCGCTGGCTCCCGGTATCCAGATCGAACGATTGCAGATAAAGACTCTCTTTGTTTGGACCATCGACGCTGGTGGTATAGATCACCCGCTCGAAAACCACAGGGCAAGACTGCCCATAGCCTTCCAGCGGTAGACTCCACCGAACCTCCTTGGGCGTCCAGTCCAACCGATACGTCAACTCCGCATCACCCGAATCGCTCGTCGGGACCCTGAACGACGGGAAGCTTCCACGGGGGAAGTCCTGAGCCCGAGTCTTGCCGACTAAAGAGAATGCCACGCTCGCCAATGCGATAGACCAAGCGCCAAAGATCCTGCACATGTTCGTTCATTCCCATTCCAATAGAGGCAAGCCATCCTGCGCGGCGATCAACCGATAAAAGGCGTCCATGGAGACGGACTCACTGAGCGATTGGACGGAGCCATCGCCCATGGCGACCTGTGCCATACCTGCGTGGAAAGCATAGACATTTTGCCCTGCCCAGTTGGTGCAGTTGACCAAACAGTTGCCTGCGTAGGTCGTCGTCCCATCACGACTCATCCGATTGGAAAGAAGACGATTCCAACCTCCAAAGTGACCAAAGGGGCTGGATTGATCACCGACGGCGGTGCGACGGTTGAATCTACGCGGTCCACCAGCGCACTCGACGAGCATGATCGTATTGGAGAGGCCATCGAGGATCTCCTTCATGGCGTTGGCGTTCGAAAACTGCGCAAGAAATCCCCGGGGTCGAACGAAGCCAGCTGGCGGTAGATTCATCGGTGGCTCTAGCACGCTGAACCCAGCCGCATACTCGACGATTGTCGCGTCGAATCGCCCTCCCGATGTTGCCGCTCGATCAGGAGCAAAGGAGGGGGCTACCGGGGAGAAACTGGCCACGGCCGGAACGGGTGACGAAGGGCATTTATACATCGGCATCGATGCGGTTAGGATCGCACGATTGGGCGTCTCCGCAAAGCCGCGATTGACATCGCAGGCGTCATAGACCGTATTGAGTTCCAGGAATGGTAGGATCGCATAGGTCCACGGCCCCTGGATGATCGATTGGCCGGGCAACCGCTGGACAATCGGGTTGTTGTTCGGGAACCTGCGAAATGCTGATTCGTAATTCAGCATCGCAAGACTCATCTGCTTGAGATGATTGGAGCACTGCATGCGGCGAGCGGCCTCGCGAGCAGCCTGAACTCCAGGGAGCAGCAGCCCGACGAGAACGCCGATGATTGCAATGACTACCAAAAGCTCAACCAGAGTAAACGCAGGTCGACCTGCAGATCGCATTTGCATGTGTGCAACTCCTCTTTTCCAAGTCGATTCAAAATGGTCCCATCAGATAGCGACGGGACGATCACGGCTTTTTGAAACGCAGCTGGACCCTCTTCCTGCAGATGCTCCCTCGATGCCATATCCAAGCTATGGACTTTCGGATAAGCGATACTCCAGTGATTCACATCGCTCCGAGGGGACGTCCAACAACTCCGTCGTTTGGGAAGCATCGGCATATCGTCCCTGGAAGAGGTCGATCGCATCGAGGTCCGCGGTCGACATCCAGGTGAACAGAACCTTGTACTTGCCAGCGATTGCACCTGGCTGAAGATTGTCCCTACCGATGACAAACTTCCCTTCCGAATCGGTGTAGCCTGAGGGATAGGCATCGTTTCCCAGGGCGCCACCTTCAGGTGGCTCCAAGTGGACCAGCTGAACCAGAACCCGGTGCGCCGGCTTACCGTCGACAAGAACCTGGCCGGCTACTCGATAGCGATTGGGACCGGAATCCTGCCCGGATTGGCAGCCGCAAACCAACAAAAGGGAAACCAGCGCCATGAACCTCGCGAAGATGGACTGGAAGGTTCTCGCATTCATTCCAGATGACTCCCGACAAACGCCCACCCGTATCAGCTCGGGCCATTTCGGCCCGCAGCAGAACGCCACCACCCCGCCCCAAAAAGCACACTCTACACACATGCATACATTATGCAAGTAGGCCCGGCAAAATCCGGTGAGAGGCTCCACGACTACTGCCAGCAATAGGGGAGGTCAACGAAGAATCGGGAGCGCGAACTAGGTGAGGCAACGCAGACTGGCCTCAAGCGACTTCGACGGCAGGGAGCGGTCCCGAATGCGACGGGCTGAGCCAAACTCCTGCCATCCACTGCAGGGGAGATGCGATCGATCGCTGCGGATCAGACGATCGACCGGTAGACGCCTTGCCCCAGGTGAAGGGGCTCTGGTACCCGCCCCATCGACCAGGAACTCTCTAGCGAGTCGAAATGGTATCAGGCAACATCACGGTCTTCGAATAGGACCAGTCCCAGAAGGACTGCCAGCAGGGTGTAGAGCAGCCCGTAGAGCAGAGCACCCGATAGAAATGACATCGGTACCCGATTCCCCACATCGATCGCCGACTGCATCGAGAAATGCTCAAAGTCGGGAATGATCACGGCAATCAACTCTCCAACGAACTGCAGGATCGCAAAGCCACCCTCGGCGCTACTGACCAATGCCTCGGTTAAATGCCCCACGACATAGATGGCGAAACAGATGGCAAAATTGGCCAATTGAGGCAACCGGGTCGCCAGGGCAACGCTGAATGCGCTGAGGACGCAGGCATGAAGGAACGCCATCACCAGCCCCGGGACAGTTCGTACCAACTCCAAATGACAACTCTGCCAACTGGGAGTGTCCTGCGATGACTCCTTTGCATCATAGATGGGCTTGAATGCAACCCAAAACAGCTCCCAAGCCCCCAAGATGGCAAACATCAGAGCCAGGACCCAGAAAACACCCAGCATTTTCCCGATCAAAAACGACCTTCGGTCGACTGGTTTCGATAAAACGGTGAGTGCCGTCCTTCCTTCAATTTCATCGCTAACAGAACTGCTGGCAGACCATACACCCTGGAACAAAGCCAGCACCAGAATAATGGTGATGCCGCAATCCTTCAGGAGCTTGATGTCCTCTCCAAATGTATGAAAAGGGAGGAATACAAACAAAAGAATCAGGAAAATCCCAATCAGGTTAAGTACGAGAAAGAGTGGTTGAGTGATCTCATTTTTCGCTGCCGCCAATGCAATGGCCGATACCCGCGGCGCGACTCCCTGTTGCAGAAAGAAGAGGAGTCCAGTGAAAATGACTCCAAGGGCTGAAATTAGAAGAGCCTTCACTTCGGGATTGGCTGGGCTGGTCGCGAGTCGAAAGACTACCTCTGCAGGATCGATTTCCTGGTTCTGAATGAACATCTGAGCTCCCGACGCAGTCGGCAAGGGCGGAGGCAGCGCAGATTTGCGGTTCCAGTTGACTTCCCCTCTCGCTTCGACACGCACTGGACGCATAAGAAATCGCGAGACGGAATCGGAATCGGTGATCATGATGTTTCGATTCGACTCAATCACCACCGAGGTCAACAGCTCGGCGCGATAAGGCACTGCTGCAACCGTGAATGGGGACTCTTTCGCTTCCGCCGGCGCTCCTGGCACCGAGATCTTGTAGACTCGCTCCCCAGCGCTGAAAATCTGCGGCAAACTGGCGAGCGTCTGAAACGGCTGCTCGACCACAAAACTGCTCGCTAAACCAACCGCTGCGACCACGGCCGCCGTGGTCAGGATCGCAGCCCCCACACCTCGGAAAGCGATCGACGAAAACTCACCAATCCAGCGACTGGACGAACAAAACAGGACTGACCAAGTGCCAATGGCGGTGAAAAACCAAGTCGCAAACAACGTAAGACGCTGCTCCACATCCGTCATCGCCCGCTCAGATGACTGCATCAACCCCCACCAGACCGCTGCAGCCAATACCAGGGACACAACAAGTGCCACTGCGTGCCCAAGCCATGGCTTGGACTGTAGGGGAAGAAACAGCTTGAGCTTGGCAAGAGTAGCGAAAAGACCGACAAGCAATGCGAGAATCGCTAGCCCCACCGCCACGCCGAGGCCTACCAGCCAGACTGTGGTCAACCATCGGGTCATCCAGAATTCGGTCGCAGCAATTGGCAAAACGGGGAACATGGCGCCATCCCAATGGAATAAGACAAGGAAAATCCATTGTCTTTATTACGCTTGCTTTTCCTTCCGGTTCACCCTCCGGCTCCTTTAGCCCCCCTCCGTTTGAACGACTCGCAAGGCGGCCGCATTCTCTCCTCCCTTCCCCAATCTTCCACCAAGGATCGCCTTGCGCAGGGCCACCCAAGTCAAGATGTCGAGCCGTAGAGCGGACGGTTCGCCTTGGGAAGCAGCAAGAAGATCGAGCCAAATCAGGTGACAGGCCAAGGCCCCAGCAAAAAGATGCTACATCCAGCCACATTTTCTTCCCACAAAGATCGCTCAGCCAGCCATACCCACAATCGGGATCACAATCGGTTCCACCCGCATTCCCCAATCGGTGCCACCCACCTTTCGAGGTGAACCACCCGAAGGCGGGATCACAATCGGGATCACAATCGGTGCCACCCACCTTTTGAGATCGGTGCCACCCACCTTTTGAGGTGAACCACCCGAAGGCGGGATCACAATCGGTGCCAACCACCTTTTGAGATCGGTGCCACCCACCTTTTGAGGTGAACCACCCGAAGGCGGGATCACAATCGGTGCCAACCACCTTTCGAGGCAAACTTTTCAAGTCGAAACGATTGGGCTCCACAAGGAATGTCGGATTCCCTTCCTGCCTGATGCCAGCATTCGCTGCCAACTCACTACGGCAGTCTCCCTCGGGACCACAATCGGTGCCACCCACCTTTTGAAATCGGTGCCACCCACCTTTTGAGGCTAACCACCCGAAAAGGGGATCGCAATCGGTGCCACCCACCTTTCGAGGCAAACTTTTCAAGTCGAAACGATTGGGCTCCACAAGGAATGTCGGATTCCCTTCCTGCCTGATGCCAGCATTCGCTGCCAACTCACTACGGCAGTCTCCCTCGGGACCACAATCGGTGCCACCCACCTTTTGAAATCGGTGCCACCCACCTTTTGAGGTGAACCACCCGAAAAGGGGATCGCAATCGGTGCCACCCACCTTTCGAGGCAAACTTTTCAAGTCGAATCGATTGGTATCCACAAGGAATGTCGGATTCCCTTCTGGCCTGATGCCAGCATTCGTTGCCCGTCCCCTAGGACAGTCTCCCTCGGGCCGCCGAACCAAGAGAACAGTAGCCAAGCAAATAGAAATCGGCACCGACATCACCATGGATCCAGAACACGATGGTTTTCTCACAACAATGAACCATTTCGCTAAAGTCCCAAGAAAAGCACTCAATGGACACTTAGTTTTCGCAACAGACGCGACTGCGCAGTTTTTATGCAACCCAAGGTCTGCACAAAATCTGGGCATGCATGCGCAGTTTTGCCGCACGAAATAAGGAATCCCCCTAAGTCTTTGAAATGCAAGCGTTTACGGCACATCCTATTGCCTGCATTTGCAGGATGGGCACGTTCAACCACCGGAGTGGTGGTTAGCCGACAGGTTGCCGAGTGAGGCGAGTCGGTGAAGGAGCTTGTGGCCAGCAAGAGCAAAGGAGTGGGAGATGCAGGAAGAAGGAAAATTGCAGGTGGTGCTTGGTTCAGAGGGGACAACCGCAGCTTCGGGGATGGCCAGGAGTGCTAGCGAGAAGATGGCAGACGATCTTCGAGCCTTTGAAGCGGTTGTTGAGGAACTGAACCAGAGATTGATTCTTGGGGTTCCAGTCGCACTGCGTCGCAAGCAGATTGTGGATTGCGCGACGGAACTGTTTGGCCTGGCACCCAGTTGGGTTGCCTTCTTCCGCGCAACGATGGCTCGTGGCGGCTTGGTCTCCAAGCTTTTCGTTACGCCTGAAGAGAGAAAAGAGTACTGGTGCTCACCTGAACACCATCAGGTCCTCGAAATGCTTACCGTGTTGCGATCCCGCGATCTTCCGGAGTGCGAGGCTGGAGAGCCTTCCCGCATGATCACGATTCGCATCCCCAAGTGCCTTCACGAGTTTATTTGCGACGAGGCCAACGAATTGGAAGTGAGTGTCAACAAACTCTGCATCAGTCGCATCCTGATGCAAGTGGATCCCACCCTTCTGCCGCAGTCGGCACAAAAACGTCGAGGCCGTCGGCCGGGATCAAAGCCGCTGTCGAGGAGCCAAGCTGCAGTCCCCCAACTTCCCTCCGGAACAACCAGCCTATAATTCCTTTGGTGATCGAAGGGATCGCCGGACGATCGCTGGCCTCCCCGAAAGGGGAGGCGGGAGGAAAGTCCGGGCTCCAATGAGCAGGATGGTCGGTAACGCCGACCGGTCGCAAGTCCAGGGAAAGTGCCACAGAAAAGATACCGCCGAACGGTTAACCCCAGGGTGACGCGTGGTAAGGGTGAAATGGTGGGGTAAGAGCCCACCAGAGCCGAAAGTAATTTCGGTTGCTAGGCAAACCCCATCCGGAGCAAGACCAAACAGGAGGTGAGCGGGTTCTCCTTACGGGGACCTCGCTCTGTCGGCTCGACAGCATGCCTCCGGGTAGGTTGCTTGAGGCGTCGAGCAATCGACGTCCTAGAGGAATGATCGTCGCGGCATCGCCGAACAGAACCCGGCTTACAGGCGATCCCTTCGATCGCCTTTCGATGCTTGGGCCCCCAGACGTTTTCCCGAAACAGCCGATGACGTTAAAATAGCTGACCTGCATTCCACTGTGTTGGATTGGCGGTGTTGTCTTTTGCGTTCGTCGGCAGTGCTGTCTCGGGCAGAACCGACGGCATCGGCCGCGATGGCTAACTCTACCCTTCCCACATCCTTCCGCTCTAACCCTCGTCGCTTACCCGGCTGGACGAAGTCACGGCATGATTCGACCGTTCCTCAACACCGACCGCCAAGCAATCGCCGACATATGGCAGAAGCACTGGCACGCAGCGGGATATCCTCTAAACGCTCGCTGCGATCGGTTTGAGCTTGGGTTGCTTTGCAAGCCATTCCTAAAGGAATCGACCTGTTGCCTGATTCTGGATTCAGAATCGAAACCAGCAGGTTTTGTCGTTGCCTTCGAGAATCGTTCCTACCCAGGCGTCGGGGATGGGACGATGATTCTCAACCATCTATGCATCCGACCTGGCCCGGATGAAGATTTTCTAGCCGAACAGCTGCTTCGGCATCTGCACCTCCAACCCGCCATTCCTCCAAATTCACGGTGGATCGCTACTTCCTCTCCGGATCACTTGGGAACCCTGATCGGCCTCGAACCAGGCAATGGCTGGAGTGGTGTGCTAACAACCGACAGCCGTCGTCGACGCTGGCTGGAACAAGCAGGCTTCCAACCCACCTCCGCCTATCTGAACTGGCAACTCGATCTACTGCAATTCCATCCAGCAATGGGGCGACAACACGTCCTTTTGAGAAGGCAGTCGATGGTCACGCGAGCCCTGGAAAGCGAATGGAACGATACTTGGCAGGCGGTTGTCCTGGGCCACGGGGAAACCATCGGATTTCATCTGATCCATCAATCGAGGAAAACAAAAGCAGCCACAGCCATCTTCTGGCGTATCGCGCCACCCATTCCCGATACCGATGGACAACTGGCTCTTTTGTGGATGCCTGAAGAGTGCGACGACCCGGCGCAACAGGAACACATGGCCTTCTTCCTCACGGAAGCACTCCAAACCCTGCGCAATGATCAACTGCGAACGATCCAGACGGTGCTGCACGATCGAGCCATCGCACGCATGGTGCTGCTGGAGCGTCTGGGTTTCCAGCAGCAAGCAACAGGAATCACCATGGAACGAGGCTTGGAGTGATCGCTACGCGGACCATGGGCTATCGGTCCATTCCAGCGTACAGGGTGATGAAGTCCAAAGAATATCCTTGAGTCAACAACAGCCCATCGCACAGGCAGATTAGCGGAATCCGATAGCAAAGCAGGTGAGCCTCGTTTAGATACCAGCTTCCGCATTCCGCTTTCGCTCGATCAACTGATCCAGTTCCTGCCTCAATTTTTCCAAAACTTGGTCGTAGGGAAAAGCGCCAACCGTTTCCCCGCCCCGCTTCATGTTGACACGGGTAGGCCCGCACCACAAACCCAAGTCGGCATCATCGGTCTCCCCCGGCCCGTTGACACGACACCCCATCACCGCGATGGTGATGGCATGGTCCTTGGCATAGTGTGTCATCTCCTTGACCTGCTGCGCCAACTCGACGAATGCCTCGTTTTCCACGCGTGAGCAACTGGGGCAGGAGATGATATTCAGCTTGGTCGGATCCAGCGCAACAACGCTCCGTAGCCTTCCCGCATAGATATCATCGAGGATCGCTTTACCTGCCTGGATCTCTTCGGACTTTCGCGAGTTGGGGACGGTCAGGGAAACTCGCAGTGTATCCCCAATCCCTCGACCAATCAGTTGCTCGAAAGCAATTCGGGTCTTAATGATCCCATCGGGTGGCAATCCCGCCTCGGTGACTCCTAAATGCAAGGGCACATCTGCACGTTCCTTGGCGAATCGCTGATTGACCTCCACCACCTTGCTAGGGTCGCTATCCTTGAGCGACACAACGTAGCGATCAAAACCAAGTCGATCCAGCAGTTCGCAGTGTTCCAGTGCCGATGCCAGCATGGGGGAAATCGAATCCTCGACCGAAAATTTCTCTTTCACCGCCGGATCGACGCTCCCGCAATTGACGCCGACTCGCATCGCACAGTCATGCTGCATTGCAACGTCGACAAGGTATCTCACTTTGTCCTGCCATGCCTTCTGTCGCTCGTGATGGTACAGATGTCCTGGGTTGTACCGAATTTTGTCCACCGAAGGCGCAACCTTCTCAGCCAGTCGGTAATTCTCCTGAAGATCGACCGACAAATTGGCAGGTACTCGCTGACGAATCTCCGCCAGCGCCTCGGCGTCCTTGTCGCTGTCAACAGCGATTCGGACCACCCCCGCTCCCGCTGCATGGAGATCCAGAATCTGCGACACGGTCGCGTCGACGTCCTGAGTGTGCGTCGCACACATGCTCTGCACGGCAATCGGATGCAGACTTCCAATCGCGATCGAACCGATTCGAACTGTTCGCGTGGGATTTCGCTGGATCTTGCTGCTCATCGACCTATTCCGAAAGCTAGAAAAAAAGAACTTCAGGCCTCTCGACTGGGAAATCGCAGCGAGGAGACTCCTCCCCCGTCGGTCGTATTGTAACGACTCGGTGAACTCCCCCAACGGCAATCCCCGGTAGCTTAGTTCCCTTTTCCCCGACACCAGCTATTCTTGAAGAGTGTTCTTGGAACCTATTATTGGGATGTCGAAAGTGGAAACAACGATGCCATTTGGTTGCCCTCCCACCCCCACCAACTGCCTCGGATTTCTTCTGGGCCTGTTGCTGTTGCCATCGCTGATCCCCCAGTCGCAGGGCGAGATCATCGAACTCTATTCCGGCGATGGCCTGCCATCGCTTCAACCATGGCTAAGCTATGCGGACGATCGACTGATCACGGGGGGAACCGCTTCACAAACTACGGTTTCTGGTGGTGTGCGACTGGCCACCGATCTGCCGGTCAGCGCAGGATACAGCAACCATAACTTTCTCTCCCAATTGAAAAACCCGAACTTCCCAGAACTTGTCCGCTCCCAGGGATTTCAACTCACGTTTCGCACCCAGGTTCTTTCGGAACAGCATGGATCGATTCACCGCGCTGGATGGAGCGTCCTGCTGCTTGGCCAAGACCGGAAGGGGGTTGAACTGGGGTTTTGGGAAAATGAAATATGGGCTCAAACTCAAAGCCCTTTGTTTCAGCACGGTGAGGGGGTCGCAGTCGACACCCGAATCGCCCGTGACTACCACCTTCAAATCCTGGGAGATCGATACGCACTGGCCGCCGACGGGGTGACGATTCTAGAAGGGGACGTGAAAGATTACTCCAGCTTTGGGACTCCCTACAGCCTCCCTAACTTCCTTTTCTTCGGCGACAACACCTCCAGTGCTGGCGGCACTTCGATCCTCGGCAAGGTCAGCTTGCAGACAGGCATCAGCAGCATCCCGGAACCAAGCAGCCTCCTACTCCTTGCTGCTGCAATCAGCTGTCTCAGATTAGGCCGTCGGCGGCGGTCGCCCCAGGCGGGAAGCGATCTTGCCTAACGCAAGTCGCGATGATGTGGCCGAAAAGGGGATGCAAAAAAAATCCCTGGCCAGACGGTGTTTTTTGCACCGACCATCCAGGGATTGCATGCGGAGTGCCCCCGCAAGGGCTCGAACCTTGGACCCGCTGATTAAGAGTCAGCTGCTCTACCGACTGAGCTACAGGGGCAGGATGCGATAATGTAGCCGATGAGCGAGACAATTTCCAGGGGCTAGATCGTTTTTTCGCCTCAGGGTTCGGATCTTCGTTCTTTAGTCCGATTCAATCCCCAAAAGCTGGTCACTCGGCATCGTCGCCATCTCCCCCTTCCGCCACCATCGCTTCCCCTGGTTTCGGACGGCGGAGTTGCAAAATCACCGACTGGGAATGGGTGTCAGGCATTGGATACGAATCGACTTTTCGGAGTTCAATCCCCTTCAGCAAGCCTCGATGCCTCGCCTCCCCCCGCTCAGCAATCCACTGAGGCCCCTTGATCGCCAGCAACCGACCAATTTTATGCCAGTCGTTCTCGAACCATCCACACAACCGCGGCAGCGGCCCAACCGCTCGGGCGATCACCGTATCAAAGGTGAAATCCTCCAGCACCTTCTGGACACCCTGCCCATAAACCGGCACCGAAAGATCCAGCTTCCTCACGATATCGTCGACAATTCTCGCCTTCTTGCCCACGCTGTCGCAAAGGCTGACTTCAACGTCGGGCCTTAGGATCGCTACAAGAACACCAGGAACCCCTCCACCGGTCCCCATATCCAGCACTTCCTCATTGGGTTTGAGCAACTTCGCTACGTGCCACGAATCGAGCAGATCTCGCTTGACGAAGAGTTCAGGCGTACTATGTCGCGTCAGATTGACTTTCTCATTCCACTCCCAAAGCAACTGGCAGTATTTGGCAAGCATCTTCAACTGCTTCGGAGTGATTCCGGTCAGTCCCAAATCGGCAATAGGTTGCTTCAAACCATTTTCAATATCGTCGCTGATCATGCACCTGACTATTCGTTGAAGGAAAACATCCACACGCTGAGCCAAAGACGGTTTGGTAACTCCCCGCCCCTTGGATCGGATCTCCCAATATCACCGTCACCACGAACTCCCTACCGGTTGAAAAGAAATCAATCGCCTCGTCACAGGCTCCTAAGCTGGTCAGCTGGTCGTTAATCGCCGGCAGCCCTTTCGGGCTCCTGCGAAACCTCGCTTGACTTCTTTCCACTCTCCGCCATCTCCGATGGCTCAGCCAAGCTCTCCTGCTCAGGCGGATCCAGGTCGATCTCCTCGTATTCCGTGCTGTCGATTTCTTTTCGCAAGATCAAGTAGAGCGCCGCAGCCGAGGTCCAGAAGAAACTGAAGGCGAAGGCCAATCCAAACCACAAGGGCCAGGCATCAATCCACTCCGTCAACAGGCTCAAGGGCATCCCGGCATCGCCGGCAGGCCCAAGGCGAAGCAGCAAAGTGGCCAGCAAGCGACTGGCAAGCCAACCGGCTAGCGTCGTCATCACCGCTCCGACTACCCCAGCGAAGGTTCCCATCAGCAACGAAACGGCCAAGGTGAACGGCTTCTGGAATAGATAGGCCGAAGAACGGGAATACCCTTCAAAGGCATCCCCCTTCCGCTCGGCCAGCACTCCAGCCATCGCGAGTGGGAAACCAAGAATCCCATGGAGCATCGCCCAACCGGCCTGCAGCAGCAGGATCAACATCAGTCCCAACAGTACGGTGGCGATCCAATTGCCAATCGTTCCCAAACGCGCCAAACCACAAATCCCCATGATCGGTAGCGCGATCGCGAGAACCATTGACCACGGCAGAAGGATCGACCAAAACAAACTCGCCAAGCGATTTCCGACGGTCCGAAAGCAGTCGCTCCAACCAATCGTGCTCTGCGTTCCCAATTCCACCAGGGAACGGCGCAGAAGCAAACCGCCGATCAGCGACCAGACGATTATGTTCCAACCGACGACAAAGACCTTCTGCGCCAGTCCATTCCACCCCACCGCTCCAACCGGTGACAATGCCGTTGCTACAAACCAATCCCAAGGTTCACGCAACAGCCTAGCTGACGCCAACGCCCCTCCGGTAAGCCCACCCTGACGAATCGCTTCGATGAGACTGCCACTCTTCGGCGTCCAGGAGGGCTGAATCGCTACACCACCCGGCGTCTCAAAGAGAATCGTTGCGAACCAACTCCCAAACAGGGTGGCTCCAATTCCCAAGAGGGCCAACACCAGATGGCTGCTGCGCCAGGCGATGGTGATCGCCCGCGACATCAATCTCCAAGGGGGCACGGACCGATACCAGTCCATCTGCACCTTGGGGATCTCTGCCCAATCCCTAGACGTGGGTTCGGTCATTATGATTCCTCTTCATCTTGCTCGAAAATCCATTCCCGTCTGGCCTGTGGTTCGTCCTCTTCACGTTCCCCTTCTTCATCCGGGTCGCGCGCGTGAGGCAAACCAATGTCTTCCGTCAACCATCGGTTCAAGTCAATCCATTTGCAACGCGGACTGCAAAACGGCATGGCAGGCGACTTGACATCTGCCAGAAATAGTTTCTGGCAGGTTGGGCAGTAGATTTCCTGTGCTTCCCTTTCCCCCATGGCAATCCGCTCCCTCCTGTCTCTCCGCATGCTTCCCGCCACGCTATCGACGACACAAATGGACCTATCGGGTACCAAGCTACTTCTTCTGAGCCAAGGCCTGGAGGTAATCAAGCAGACTGGCAAATTCGAGAACGCTCATCGAATCCAGCAGACCTTCTGGCATCGACGATACAGGCAACGCCTTTCGTTCAACGATCGATGCCACCTCCAGTTGATGCTCCTTCCCCTGGCTGTCTCGAATCGCCACCTGATCGGCTGCCTCTCGGACGACAAAACCGGTCAAAACCTGCGACTCGTCTGTCAAAAACGTTTCCGTCTTGAACCCTTGAGCGATGGTCCGATTGGGGAAGACGATATTGCGAGCCAGTTCATCGCGAGGGTACGTCTTCGCGATGTTTCCAAGATAGGGACCTTTGGGCTGCTGTCGAGTGTCCACGGTGTGACAGGTAGCGCAATTGGATTTCATGAACACTAGCTCACCCAGCGTCACATCCCCCTGCATACCGATCGCGCGAGTGGCGAATTCCTCCAGCCCGATCTCTTTGGCTTTGGGTGTTTCATCGGCGATCCGACGCACCCCAAGACGGTCGGCTGCTGTCTGAGCCAGCGACTGGATATGTCCGCTGGGATCCGCCAACGCTTCCAGAACACGCGGCGCCATCGCTCGATTCTTCGTCTCTGCAATGGCCTCCAGCAGGACCAGCTTCCCTTCTTCTGCATCTGCCCATTGTTGATCGATCCAACGCTGCGCTCCTTGCCGGAATGTCTCGGGCGCGTCTGGGTTGCCGGCAATTTGCAGCAATGTGGCTGCAGAAAGCCAGGCCGGATCGCTCCGCTCTTCCGCCAGTTCCTCCAACCACTGCTCATGAAACGGCAGATTGGGAGACTTGAGGAAAACCTCGGTCAGCTGTTCCCTATCGCCCGCTTCGAAATTCTCGTCGCGCCAAGTCTCGCCGACGACACGTATCGCACCCAGTATTGCCTCTGCCTCGGGAATCTTCCCCAGCGATGCGACTAGGTACTGACGCGAATCGATCCCAAGCTGCGTGCGGTGCGTCAGGGGCTCCAGAAACTCCATCGCATTTTCGGGAACCCCTTCGGTCGTCGCCAAAATCTCGAGGGCACGATCGGCGTACTTTCGATCTTCGGTCGCTAGGCGCAGCAATCGGATCAGAGGGGCCTCCAGCGGGACTCGATGCTTGCGAGCCATTTGATGCAGGTGCACGGCCTGTTCAAAATCGGACTCCTCTGCGAAGGACTCGAGTGCCTCACTGATGCGCAGAGTCCCATCCCATGCTTCCAGTTCATAATAGGGCCCGCGTGTGTCGGGGCGGGTACCCCAGGAGTCTCCAGTCCAAGCGGCTTCGCGGAAGTAGATGCGACAAAGCGCGGCGACAATCTCCGGACTTGGGCGCCGATGCAACTCTTCCAAAAGGGCATCGACTGCCGGAATGGTGTGAATCTCTCCCAGCGCTCGCCAGTAAACATAAGACTGCTCGGGATGCCGCCTTGCCGCATCGATGCACAGCTGGTCTGCCTTCAGTCGAATGGCTCGCTGCCTTGCCAGATGCGAAAGGACGGGATCTTGGGACTGCATCGCAGTAGCCAATTGTTCCCCCCCCAACTCCAGAATCCTCGACGCCTCCTGCCGCTCGGGAGTCCGCAGGGCCAACTGCTTTGCCAGCCATCCGCCCGCCTTTCCTTCACCCCGCCACTGAAGCTCTCGCATCGCCGCCAATCGCCGACGATAGCTGGGGCTATCCAACTCCTCCATCAACTGATCGACCGACGCCGAACGACAATCGAGTAGCGGCTGGTTGCTGGCATTCTTAGGCCGAACCTGAACAATGTAGCCAACCCGAGGCCCTTCCCAAGAAAAAGTGGCACCCCGCCAACTGGCGCAGTACAACTTGCCGAATGCATCGATGTCCGCATCGGTTGGCCTGGTCATCTTCACCAAGGGAACAGGAGCCCTGGTTTCCCTATACGTCGCCCCATCCGGTTCCACTTGGTGGTGAAAAAGAGCCCCTGTGCCCCAATCAGCGGTCAAAGGAGCCTTGTTCCAAGGCCCCCACCCCGGCTCATCGATGTACACTGCACCACAGCCGGAGCCTCCACCGTAGTCGGCCAGTGGCGGCAGACAATCTTCGGGGAAATGGACGTACCGCCTCGGGTAGCCACGGTCTTCTCCACCGACGAAATGGTGAAAACGAACATTCCACCCGCCACCATCGTTGGTGTTGTCGCGTGCGAACAGTTCCATCTGGGGACTGATGGCAACCTCAAGAATATTGCGGGTACCCGTCGCATAGACTTCTATGCCGGTACCATCCGTGCGACAACGAAGCACTCCGCCTCCACGATGCGACAAGGTCGCGCCATCGCTGCCGGTTGCCTTGAGCACGCCAAAGTCGCCGCCTGCGATGTACAGCCAGCCGTCCATCCCCAGGGACAGACCGTTGGTGGTGTGATCAGCGGGCCGATCGTCGTAACCGAAAGCAAGATCTCGGACCAGCACCTTCTGCTCATCCGCCTGCCCATCCCCGTCATGATCGATGAAAGCACTTAGGTGGGGCGGATGCATCAGATAAAGTCGATCTCGATCCCAGACCAGCCCGCGTGGCGCGTCGATGGTGCAGAAGACCTTCGACTCATCGGCACGTCCATCCCCATCGAGGTCGCGAAGGCGTAGCACCCTCCCCCGCCCAGGATCTCGCCCAAGCGATCCGTTTCCATCACTGCTGACATAAAGAGTTCCATCGGGTGCTGCAGCCACAAAGACTGGATAGTTGACCGCAGGCGGTGCGGCAAAGATCGTCGCTTCAAACCCCTCGGGTACCTTGAAGTCCTCTAGAATCGATCGCTCAGCAGCCTCTCCCAACTTCTCCACCTTCGGTTCGATGTTTCCCCGCTTGGCGTAACGATCTCCTCCAAGTCCCGGTACCACTCCTGCTAGAGCCGGGTCGATCTCCGGGAACAGATTGCCCAGCCCCTCCCCTCCCAACTTCACCTCTCGAATGCTGCACCACTGTCCCTTCTTGGTGCCCAGCGCCCGGACACGAAGACTCTTGGCAGGCAACACTTTGCCAACCTTCAGCGGCTCTGGTTCGTCTGTAGCGTTCTGCGAGGCATCGAGAATCGTTTCCCACGCAGCACCATCGGTCGATACCTCCACGACGAACTGGTAGGCGACGGGCTGCTCCCAATGAATCTCCACCGTCTCCACCGACCGATCCTCAGGGAAATCGATCTGCCACCACTGAGGATAACGGCCATCGGAAGCACACCAGCGGCTGTTCATGTCTCCATCGATCGCTCGCCAAGCATAATTGTGCCGTCCCGTCTCCTCGGTGCTGGCGGAGGTCTTCACTAGCGTCGCTCCCTCCGGCGGCATGGGTAGCCCCCCATCCTCACCGCCTGCTGTTCCATCAGCGGCCATCAAGCGGATCGCATGTTCCCCCTGATATCCTTCCAAATGCTCGGCATCCAACTTGCCGCAGGCCCAAAGCAGTCCTCGCGTCACCAGATCCAAATACCTGGAATCGGCGACGGTGTCGTTGTTATGCCCCAAGGTAGTCGAAAACGTTCGGACCGATTCTCTTTCGGTCACCCAGGCGACCACCTGCTGATCCACCACCTCGCGACCGTCGCGAAGAAAACGCTGAGTCCCACGTGCGATCGGAATAGCTCCATAGTTCTTCAGGTTGTTGTACAGCTCTTCCGGCCCCGTCTTCCAAGCCTTCAGGCCCTCCAGAATCGGATGCTCGGCCTTCAACCACTCGATCTCGATCGGCTCCTGAGGTCCGTGACTGTTGCTTCCCAAACCCAGGTGCTGAAACCATAGTTCCGTCCCGTTCCGAAAGCCATGCATGGCGCAATGCAGATGCACCGCAGGCAGCTTTTGTTGCACGTCCAAAATGCGCTGCATCACCGAAAGATCTTTGTTGTCGGCGGCGCAGTGATCGTGAATGATGACGTCGTAGCCTTCCGCCCAATCGGTGCGATCGAATACCGGCAGAGGTGGATTGGTGCTGCCATCCTGGGTCCATAGAACATCGACACGCACCTGCGATCGCTTTTGAATCCCTTCGCTGAGGATTCGCACCTGATTTTGGTAATCATGGCAACATCCACCTGCGATCAGCAGCGCCTTCAGCTTAGGCTTCTCTTCCGCCACCAGCGGCGCACAGACCAGTCCGCCCAGCCAAAGCCAAACACCGAAAAACCAAACGGCCAATGTCCGATCCAACAAAGTACCCTTCACGAGTGAAACCTTCCTAAGACGCGGTTGGATGAATGAAAGCCAGAAGCCTGCGTAGTGAACTATCGAAACCAAGAACATGGTCTGCCAATTCAAAATCGCCCACCAAAAGATAATCAATTCCTCCTACGGTACCGTCCAGTCTGGTGCTTCCTGAGGCCAGTGGCCTTCCCGTATCGGATAAGATTGCAACTGCGATGGATCGAGGATTCGGTGAGCGATCTTTTTGCGAAGCCAAGTGTAGGTGATGTGGACCGACCCATCTTTCAGTTGGATGACTGCGGGATAAGAGAACTCACCCCGCTCCCGCTGCTCCAGAATCCCACAGGCCTCCCAGCTTTTCCCATCGCGACTGATCGCTAGGTGAATCGCCTGGCGTCCCGCTGGAAAAATCGCACCTCGCAGGGTGTGATTGTAGACCAATAAGAAACGCCCATCCTGAAGTGTTACCGCATCGATACCCGAATTCGGATTAGGTAGATCGATCGGCTCCAATGCACTCCAGCTGCGCCCATCGTCTCGGGAAAAAGTCTGGAGGATCCGCTTCCCCTTGGAGTCACAACGGCAGAGGGCTTGCCAGCTCCCATCCGGATGCTTTAGCAGCGTGGGCTGGATCCCCCCCAAACCATCGACAGTCGACAGCAGCTCCGTCCTCTCCCATGTTGTGCCCCTTCGGGATTGCCCAAAAGGTGCCTTCGCTCTTTCAAAGTAAACTCGCCACGGCCCGCCCGCTTCGGTGCTGGTTGGGAAGAGGTAGGTACCATCGGCGCAGATTGCCGCTTGATTGCGAACCGGACCAAGAATTCCCTCCGGCAGCCGCATCGCAGGGCCCCACGAATCTCCCTGGTCCATCGACTGCGTCACCATGCCCCACCAGCGATCGGGACTGGGGCCCACTTTGTAGAAGAGAAAAAGCCCTTCTGAGGGAGTCGGCACCAGAACTGGATTCCAACAAGGGAAACGCAATTCCTTCCCATCGGCTCCAATCGACTGCACCCCCTCGGCCACCAGCACCGGGGCCTCCCATCCACCGTGCGGCCTCCAACGACTCCACCAGATCCCGACGTCGGGATGCCCCTCCTCCGTCCCTCCAAACCATGCAGCAGCAACCCCATCGGACGTCTCCACCAACGTCGATGCGTGGCATTCGGGAAAGCCTGCGGTCTCATAAATGAATCCGCCGGCAGGCCGGGGCTGATCCCCTCGCAACCACATGGGGCTCATACCGACTCCCCCCAAGAAGCAGCCCCACCGCAAGACACTCCTTCTCGACAAGGTATCTCGCATCATCCCCTCCCTACGCTCGGCTGGAAACCTTCAGGGCGCCTCGGCACCCCACCTTCAGCAAACCGCTCACTATAACCCAGCCAATCGCCGTCGTTTCGCATCTCCACCGGATTCCACCACAAACCCCCTGGATCATCCGGGAAGCGAATGGCCTTGAGCGATCGCAGGGGAGAGAGGATGATAAGCGAGGGAAACATTTCTGCGGTCGATCGGTTGCCTCAAAGCCAACCTCGCCATCCCTCTTACAAGGTCGTTTTTTCAGCGAGCCTACAGGTTGCTATGACCACGCGACGACGAGCCCGGGAAATTGTGCTGCAAGTCTTGTTTGAAGAAGAATTTCATCCAACACGCGACGACGATCCTTCGCATGAGTTTTTGAACCAGCGATTGCTGAGCAACCGACCGCTTGTCCAGTTTGCCACCGAACTCCTCCAGGGAGTGCGGTCCCATCGCAAAGAGATCGATCTGCTGCTTTCCAAAAATGCCGCCAACTGGTCGCTCAAGCGGATGTCTGCCATCGATCGCAACATTCTGCGAATTGCAGCCTACGAAATGTTCTTCGGTTCCGTACCCGGCCGCGTTGCCATCAATGAAGCGGTCGATATCGCCAAACGATACGGAAGCCGTAATTCCGGCCAGTTCGTCAATGGACTGCTCGATCGACTGCTCAAGGAACGCGAAGCTCCCGCCGAACAGTAAATCGCCACTTCCATTGACTCGCCCAGTAAAACTACGATTGGTGGTGTTTGCGCAAAAAAGGTTCTATCGACATTCTGGGAATATCACCATGTGGACACGACGCGATCTGCTTCTCCTTTCGGCCGTGTCAACCGTCAGCCTCCCAGTCCCACTCCGCGCCAATGGGACATCAAATTGGATTGGGTGGAGCGGCCGACTGGATCCCAAGGCACGCCGGCCCCCGTTCCCAAATCACGATTGGATCGGCGACCCCAACGTTTGGAAACACCTTTGGACGGTGCTTTTCCCCAAATCAACGATACCTAGGATCGACTTCACCAAACAGGCGGTCGTCGTCGCGCTCGGGACTCAAGATTTCCCAACCATCGTGATGCGCGACCAACAGTGGTCTTGGCCCAGCCTCTCATCCGATCCGACTCAAACCCCCACAGAGTTCGCGCTACAGCAAGTCGACCGAATCCCGCTCACCTCGGTTCAAGGAATGCCGACCGGTATCGGTGTCCTCCCGAAAAAAGGCTCCCAACTCTGGAAACTCAAGTCGATCGATCGTGGCTTGTTGGTCGACTTTAGCAAAGCCGATCCAATCGATCAGGCAACGCTGTGGCGAGAAGGAGACAACTGGCCGCAGCGGATCCAGTGGAGCGCATCGCTGCGCGGGCTGGAATCGCTGACCTGCGTCTGCGGCGATCACCGTATCGAATGGAACTTCCATTCCAGTGGCCCCCAACCGCTCAGCATCCAGGTGGATGGAACTCCTCAACTAGGAGTGTCCCTGGAGCGGTTGCGAAAAACGGTCGTCTCTCCCGAAGAAAATGGGCTCAAAGGAACTCCACAGAAGTCGACTCCACCTAGCGAGCCTCGAACTTTCACGGTCGAAGTACCGTCGGATTGGCTTAAGGAATCCCCCGAGTCAATCGAGTGGAATTGGATCGATTTCTACCGCTGAATTGGCTAGAAGACTCGAGGCAAGCGACTCCTTGAACCGCCATGCCGCCATGTCTTCCTCTTGGCCTCGTCCCCTTGGAGGAACCGCCCACCCTGACTCCAGGCCCCAATAAAAAGTTCCTGCTCGCTCTGAACAACTAGGCAAATAGGGACTGGGAATCATGGAGCGAACGGTTGCTGCACTCCACGGTTGGCAATTCCCATGCATAGCTCCAGAGCCCGATTGAGCCACGCAAAATGCCAACTGACCAACTCACCGAAAAATGCTAGCAAAGCCAATGACTCGCATGTCCCCTAGTCAATGGCCAGGACGGCTCCCAGATCCGACTTGGCACCGCATCCCCACTTGGTTTAGACTCCTTGCGACAAGTGTGGGCCGATCCGAAGGAACTGGATCCCTCCACAAAAGGGTGCAGCGACCAGCGACGGAGAGGCAACTCTCATGATGGTCCATCAAGCCAGGCAAAAACTTCGCCAGGGAGGGCGGCATGGCCAAGGAATCTTTTCGCTATGTGCATGCGGGGGAGTTTCATCTCGAACGTCCGCTGCAGGACTTGATCGACCTTCCCGACCATCTCCGCGCAGGTTGGTGCGAAGCGCCCTGGAAAGCTGCGGAACTGGTTTTCGATACCGCCCTACTCGAGCAGGTCGACTTTCTGCTTCTCACCGGTGATCTACTGCACCCCGCGCACGTGGGACCGGCAGGTATTGCATTCCTTCTGGAGCAATTCGATCGCCTTGCCGAAGCCAAGATCCCGATCTACTGGGCGACCGGATCCAACGACCACATCGATCACTGGCCGGAAGCGATCCACCTGCCGGAGCAAGTCACCCGGTTTCCCAGCGATCGCTCGGAAGTGGTGTTATTCAAGCGAGCTGGCCACCCGCTGGCCTCGCTGATCGGCCGATCCAGCGATGGCCGCCAGACGCTTCGCGGCGGCGACTTTGACCTGGAACCATGCTCCACATTCTCAATCGCCGTCGGACATGGCGAGGTGGAACTGGAGGCGCTGCAGCAGGCGCGTAACAACCATTGGGCGCTGGGAGGCCAGCACCAATCGCAACGATGGAATGATGCCTCCCTCATCGCTCATCAATGCGGATCGCCCCAAGGACGCAGCTTCGACGAACTAGGATCGCACGGTTGCTATCTCCATGAAGTCGACTCCCACGGCAAACTGCAGTCACAATTCGTCGAACTGGATACGGTTCGCTACCAGCGGGCCAAATTGACGATCGACGAACTTGCTGCAATCCATGACTTGCGGCCCGAGATCGCGCGAAGAATGCAACGCATGATTGCCGATCACGCGGGCAAAATGCTTCTGGTCCGGTGGCAGATCGAACTGGATGCATCGCACCTGGAATGGACAACAGGCAACAGCATGGACGAGCTACTGCAATGGCTGAGAGCTGAGTTTGGCCATGGTCGACATCCTGCGTGGACAGTCGACATCGATTGGATTCCGCCTCAAAGCCTTCCCGCGAAGTGGTCCCAGGAGGATACGATTCTCGGCGACTTCCTCCGCGTCGCGGAAGCTCACCGCAAAGAGAACCTCAAACACCTTGGCTGGTCGGCCACCATCGAATCGGAAACTCCAGCCTCCGCTCTTTGGAAGGAATGGTTGAGCGACGAACGCTCAGCCGATCGCAACGAGGCGCTTGGCCATGCCCAGTGGATCGGCTGCGAACTGCTCCGAGGCCAATCGGTCGACCTCCTAGCGGGGCTCCGAAAACTGGGGCTTGGAACCACCAAAACCCTCTGAGGTTGACTCACACCTCCAACTCATCCACACGCGACCCTATCGAGAAGCCTACTATGAAAATTCGCGACATCCAAATCGACGGCTTTGGCGTCTGGACGGGCCTTACGGTCGATTCACTCCCGGATTCGATGACCGTCTTCTATGGGCCCAACGAAGCGGGCAAGACGACGCTGATGCAATTCCTTCGGGCGATGTTTTATGGGTTCCCGCCCGAGCGACGGCAGCGTTACCTACCACCGGTGCACGGCGGCCGCCCCGGAGGCGCCTTGCGCGTTACAGGTCCAGGCGGTGGCTACGAGGTTTCCCGCCGCGCGACACTCGATGACCAATCCGTGCAAGGCCAGGTCACCGTATCCGGATCCGATGGCGTCGTTCAAGGGGCCCACCGGCTAGGTGCTCTCCTCGGGCAAATCGACGAATCGATCTTTAGCAATGTTTTCGCCATCGGCATTCGAGAACTCCAGGAACTCAGTTCGCTAGACGATACAGCCGCCGCCGATGAACTGTACAAACTCTCCAGCGGCATGGATCGCGTCTCCCTGGTCGACATCATCCGCCAACTGAAACAGGCACGGCACCAGATCGTCGGGACGGTCGAGGAACCTGGATTCCTTGCGCGTGCGCTGCAGCGACGCGACAAACTACGCCACGAACAGGATGTCCTACTGGCCAAGGGAAAACGCTGGACCGAACTTGCTGCCACGCGTCAGAATCAGCAAGAGGAAATCAACTCGCTGTACGAACGACTTGGCCAATGGGAGATGGAACTCAAAGGAGTCGATCTGGCAATCAGCATGAAGGAACCTTGGATCGAGCGCGACCGCATTCGCGAACAGATCGCCCAACTGAAGGCACGCGTCGACCTTCCCGACGACGCAGTCACGAAAGTGAAACAGTTGATCCACAGCCAGCAGGAACGCCAAACCTCAATCGATCAAATCAAACAGCAACGGAAGCAACTGAGAGCCCAAGCCGCTTCTTTGCCAATACGTCGGTCGGTGATGGAGCAGGCAGCGAAAATCGAAGCGGCAGCGGAGCAATCTCCCTGGATCGCTTCGTTGCAAAAGCAGATCCAGCGTCTGCAAGCCGACGTGCAACAGGCACGAGACCACCTGCTGGAAGACGCTCGCCGCCTGGGGCTTAGCGAGGATGACCAGCAGCAGCTCCTTCGCGATCAACGGCTCGCCAATCTCCCCGATCTGTCTCGCCAGGCAATTGCCGACTTGGCGGTCCCGGCGCGCGAAGTCAGGATCCAATCAACGCGGCTAGCCAAAGCAAAAGCTCAATCGGAAGATGATCGGGCAGAAGCTGAAAAACTGAAACGCCGCATCGATGACTTCCTTGCCGTCAGGGAACAAACCGACCTGACCGCAGGAATGCACCAGCTGCAAGAACTGATCCAGAAACTCCGTTCCCGGCAAGAGATCGACGAACGAATCGAAAAGCTGCAGAAACATCGCCGGGAATTGCAGGAAGAAGCCGTCGACCTGGAAGCCGAAGACGCTCTGCCTCTGGAACGGTTCTTCGTCCTGATGATCCCCTACGCCATCGGCGCGGTGATGCTGCTGATCGGACTCGATAAGCTGCTCACCAACCTCTTCTTCGATCACGATGTCGGCAATGGCTCGCTGCTCAGCCTCGTAGGCATGGTGACGCTCTTCTTCTGGTGGACTTGGAAGTCGTTCACGGAGCGTGGCACCGACGGCAGTTTGGATGACTGCGAAAGCCAACTGGATGCGGTGATCCGACAACTGAAAAAGTCCGAAGGCGACCGCGAAGAACTCGATCGATCGATCCCAAGCTTCACAGGGAACGCCCAGCAGAGGATCAAGGAGTGCGAACACGAACTGTCGCTCTTTGATACCCTGCTACCCGTGCAGCAGAACCTAGAAGCTGCCTTGCAGCGACTTAGCAGTGCGGAGCAAACGGCTCACTCCGCAAGTGTCAGTCTGCACCAAGCCAAATCGCAGTGGAAGAAGACGTTGCAGCACCTGGGTCTTTCCGAATCGCTAAGCCCTAAGAGCCTGAGGCTGATGGCCGACGGCTATGAATCGCTGGTCACCAGTCGACGCCGACTGAAAACCCACGAAGACGAATTGGCTCAGCGTTCCATCGAATGGGACGCCTTCTGCCAACGTATCGACTCCCTCTATCGCTCGATGTGTGCCGATGCTTCAACATCAGCAGCACCTACACCTACAACGCCGACAGCCCGCGACGCCAAACCGCCAGGGGCGACGGTCGCCCCCAACCAAACGGCCGCTGGCAGCAATACGTCCGGTCATGCGCCCACCGCCGCACCCAATGCTCTAATCGATGCCATGGTGGCGATGCTGGCAGAACAGCGTTCGCTTTTGCAGAAAAGGCGGCAGTGGAAAGACGAGGATCAGACTCTCGCCAAGCAGCAGCGTGCGATGCAAGGCTCTATCGACAAACTGGAACGATCGATCCATTCGACGCTAGCCGACTGGGGTGTGGAATCGGTCCAGCAGCTGGAGGAGCAACAGAAGAGCAAACAAGAGCATCTGAAACTTGCCACCCAGTTGCAGACGGCCGAGCAGCGGATTCGTTCCATGCTGGCGGGGCATGTCCCCTACGACACGATGGCTCAGTGGCTTTCCCCAGAACATCGCCATGAACTGGAGAAACGATGGGAGTCCCTATCGCACCGAATGCAACAAGCCCGTAGCCGTGTCGATCAGCTGCTGCAGCGACAGGGCGAGGTGTCGCAGGAGATGAAGACTCTGGCCAGCGATCGCCGTTTGGCTGAAGTCCAATTGGAAATGGCGACATTGGAAAAGCAGATCCAAATCGGCAGGTCCCGCTGGAAGACCTTGGCCGCAACCCATCGCATGCTGGAACAGGTTTGCGAGGTCTATGAAACCCAACGACAGCCGGAAACGTTGCGGGAAGCCTCGGGATTCCTCAAGCAACTGACAGGTGGCAAATACACGCGGATCTGGACCCAATTGGGTAAGAATCAGCTACGAATCGACAACCAAACCGGCCAGGCGCTGCCTTTGGAAGTCCTCAGCCGCGGCACCCGGGAAGCTGTCTTCATCGCCTTGCGCCTGGCGCTTGCATCCGCGTTTTCCCGCCGTGGCGTTGCTGTGCCACTGGTGCTCGATGATGTCCTGGTCAATTTCGATAGCCACCGCGCCCAACTGGCAGCTCAGGTCCTTAAGGATTTTGCTGCAATGGGGCATCAGGTCATCATGTTCACCTGCCACGAACACATCATGCGGATGTTCCATCAGATCGACGTGCAGGTACGAGTTCTACCGGTTCAAGGCGAACCGGGAGAAGCCAAAATCTATCAACCCCATATGCCGGTGCAGCAAGCGCTCCCCGAACCGGAGATATTGGAACCGATCGCCCATCAGCCACCGCAGGAACCAGCCGCCGAGGACGACTCGCTATGGTTCGACTTCGAAAATCGGGAAGACCGCTGGATCCCTCTGGAAGCGCTGGAAGACGATATCCGACAGTCCCGAGAGGTTCCCGCAGGCTAATACGTCGACAACCCCACCGATGCCAGGCACAATGAAGATAGGGGGCGTGTGTCCTATCGTCCCACTGACGAAGAAACAGACTTGGGGGAACAGATCGCATGGAGACGGTATTCGCGAAAATCATTCGAAAGGAAATACCCGCCAAAATCGTCTATGAAGATGATCTGGCTCTCGCCTTTCACGACATCGACCCCAAAGCTCCTATCCATGTGCTGGTGATTCCCAAGAAGCCGATCGTCAGTCTGGAAGATGCTACCGATGAAGACGACGCACTTTTGGGGCATCTGCATCGCGTCGTTCGCACCGTCGCTCGCCAATTGGGCTGTGCGGAATCTGGCTATCGACTGGTGGTCAATTGCGGAAAAGGTGGCGGACAGGATGTGATGCATCTCCACTTCCATCTGCTCAGCGGACGCCGCATGAAATGGCCGCCGGGCTGATATCGTCCGAAGACTTCAACGAAACACCTCAAGATGGCAAACGTCGTCGTTCTCAACGCAGTTGGTCTCACCCAAGAACTCCTTCCACATGCCCCAAGATTGGCAAGTTGCGGAGCGGCCAGACCGTGGAAAGGATCGACCCCCGCTGTCACTTCCACTTGCCAAGCGACCATGCTGACGGGGAAGCCTCCGAATGAGCATGGTATCGTGGCGAATGGATGGTACTTCCGCGACACGGCGGAGATCCGGTTCTGGCAACAGTCGAACCATCTGATTCAGGGGGAAAAGTTCTACCAAGGCTACCCAACCGCCAAAATGTTCTGGTGGTACAACCAGCATGCTCCGGTGACCTGGAGCGCAACCCCTAAACCCCATTATGGTTGCGATGGCTCCAAGGTCTTTGACATCCTGGACCAGACTGGTTGTCGATTGACGGAGCGACTGGGAGCATTTCCTTTCTGGGCCTTTTGGGGCCCAAAGGCAGGGCTTGCCAGCACCCAGTGGATTGCCAAGGCGACCAGCCTGGTACTCCGTGAACAGCGCCCGCAGCTGACGCTAGTCTACCTGCCGCATCTCGACTACGACTTTCAGCGATACGACATCCACGATCCCCAGCGGGTGGCCGAACTGGATCGATGCGCGGGCGAGGTGCTAGACGCAGCGGAGTCGATCGGCGCGATTCCGATCGTCGTCTCCGAATATGGACTTTCTCCCGTAAGCCATCCAGTCTATCTCCAGCGGGCTTTGCGACAGGCAGGGTATCTGGAGATTCGGAGAGGACCATTTGGTGAGATGCTGATTCCTGGAGATTGCCGAGCCTTTGCGGTGGTCGACCACCAGGTGGCACACATCTACGTCCGACCTGGTGAGGACCGCATGGCAGTGCGACGCTTGCTGGAGTCGGTCGATGGCGTCGATTTTGTTGCTGCCCCCGGAGAACTGCAATTGGATCATCCACGCAGCGGCGACTGGATCGCAGTGGCCAAGCCGGATGCGTGGTTCGCTTATCCTTATTGGATGGACGATGCAGTTGCACCCGACTTCGCGCGAACGGTCGATATTCACCGGAAGCCTGGATACGATCCGGCGGAGCTTTTCATGACCAGCGGTTTGCGAGCTGCCGGAAGGCTTTTGCAGAAGAAGCTAGGCTTTCGCTATCGCATGGACGTCGTCCCTCTGGATGCCTCCCTAGTCCGCGGCAGCCATGGTCGTTTGGTGGAAGGATCGAAAGGTCCCTTGGTGATCGGCCCGGACCCACCCAGCGACATGACCGACTTCCCCCACTTCCTCCACTCCCTTCTTGGTCCACCCCGCGTTTAAACGGTGCTGCCAAGAAGCGTTGTCCGGACTCTCTTCCTTCGTGCCTTCGCGACCTCGCGTGCGGCAATCCCTCAGCTTCGCCCGACTGGTGACTCTCGCGAAGGCGCGAAGACGCGAAGTGATTCGTACAGCCCCCCCAACCATTGCGATGGATCAATCGATATCCATTCATCTGCTTGGCTGGATAGTCTTCGCGATTGCCCCCTTTCGACCGATCGCCTTGGCCTTCCGTCAATCCAATCCCCGCCTCTTCTCTACCTTCGTGCCTTCGCGACCTCGCGTGCATCAATCCCTCAGTTTTTCTCGACTGGTGACTCTCGCGAAGGCGCGAAGACGCGAAGTGATTCGCACAGCCCCTCGACCATTACGATGGATCAATCGATATCCAGGCATCTGCTTGACTGGATAGTCTTCGCGATTGCCCCCTTTCGACCGATCGCCTTGGCCTTCTGCCAATCCAATATCTGCATCTTCTCCTTCTTCGCGCCTTTGCGACTTCGCGTGCGTCAAGCCTATCCTTGTCTTATCAACAAAGGCAACCTTACCAGCACGGTCACGGGAACCCAGGCTGAACCGACCGCGTAATTGTTTCGGGAAAAACCAGCCCCTTGCGATTTTCTAAAAAACTTGGCGGTGAGCCCCCGCCGTTTGCGAGTGAGCATCTGGGGGGGTGTGTCTGAAACAGTTCACGTGGACGGCGACGATCGAAGAATACGATCACTTTTAGAGGCTCGCTCAACCATGACTTCCCATTCTCCCAAGTCATCAAAATATCGGATTCCACGTTTATCGATTTCTTCGAAAAAAGCAACGCCCAAGACTGCTCAGATGAGCGTCCTAGCAAACGGCAAGACCTCGAATGAATGCAACAAGTCCGAAAACACAATGAAGGTGAATACACGCCGGGGCATCAACTTGCCATCTAAGAGGCGATGTCCGAATCTTGAGCAACGAAACACACCTGCCAAGCTGAAGTCGTCTGTTTGCTTGCTCACCAGGGAAGAATCACCTCAATGACGAACCTCTGAGAATAAAAACTTAGTCTATTCCGCTTTCGACCTATAACTAATGGAGCCCACTGCAGCCATGAATTCTTGCATTACCTCACCGATTCGGATCAAAAAAAGTATTTCAATTTTTACTACAATATTTAGTCTCTTTTGGGCGTTGTCTTGCCTTCCGCCAAAGTCATCCGCAGCGGCTATCATTTTGGAAGGCCAATACAATGGCGGTGCACCAGCAAATCTTGGTTTAAACGGCACATCAAATGACATCTGGCTTGATTTTCGCGTTGTCAAAAACTACCAACTGCAGGTTATTGCATCTGCTTCTGAGACACACTTTAACATCAGTTTCACGTCGGTCTATCCTTTCGGCCAAACGATTGAAAACGAAGTTTTTCGGCTACAGATCTTTGCGAAAATGGCTCCGGCAGGGCCACCTCTTTGGTCCATCGATCTTAAATTCGATTTAGATACTGGTGGCTGGCTTTCAACTATCGATCGCGTAATCGCAAAAGATATTTGGGTCACTCACCATATCGCACCACATCCAGGAGAGAACCCGAACAATCAAGTAAACCCCAGGGACTTGGAAATGGATGGGACTGGAAAGCCACTTTTTGGTAGGCCAATCGGTACGACGGGTGACTCTACCAAAAACAATAACATGCATGGTGACGACATGGATATTGTCGTAGCGACACTGTTCGGCAGGAAAGAAGTAATCCCCGATGCAGCTGGTCGTCCGACTTATGGAAATGATTTCACCGAATGGTCACTGCAAGTCAAAGCCCAGCATGTCCCGGAGCCTTCTTCGATATTCTGCTTAGCGACTTTGGCCCTACCTCTGGCTCGCACTCTTCGACGCAAAACGTGATTCATTCGACATATTCTAGATAGCTCGACGGGAATGAGAGAACGACCGACAGGGAATCAATGCATGCGACAGTTCATTGATTCCTGGCACCAGAGACAATGTCACAGCAGGGCGATCTCTCTTTATCACGAATTTCTCCATTCAACTCACAGACTGGAAGCCGACGCTGCCACGCGATTGAAAATAGAAAACCCGGATTTTCCTTGCAGCGGAATTGCTGAAGCAAATCAAGATCGCGGGGAAATAATTGATACCTGGATCATTCCACAGGACTTACCAAGTCGCAGCAGGAACCAAAAGCGCATGGAATTGCGTTGCGAGGGGAGAATCATGGGGGCTAAAATGGGAATCTATGAGCGACTCCCAATCTTCTTCGCACAATGACGAACATTCCGTTACCCGCTGGATCGCCTTTCTTAAATCGGGCGACCAATCGGCTGCGCAGGAACTTTGGATCCGGTACGTGACCCGACTGGTCCGACTGGCACGCGTGCGAATCGGTTCCTCCCCCCGGCGTCTAGCGGATGAAAACGATGCCGCAAATACCGTCTTTCATGACCTCCTGATGGGGATCGAACAGAATCGATTCCCGGACTTGGAGGATCGACAGGATCTTTGGCAAATCCTCGTGATGCTTACCGAACGGGAAGCGGTTTCCTTGCGGCGCAAGGAGTTAGCTGCCAAAAGAGGTGGCTGGCGAGTTTTCCGGGAATCCGAACTCGCTGACGCCAATCCCCTGCAAGGGCGCGCCATGGAGCAGATGGTAGGTGACGAACCGACGGCGGAGTTTGCAGCACTTTGTGCGGAGCAACTGACGGAGCGATTGGCAACCCTGTCGTTCGATCCGATTCTTTCCCAAATCGCGCAAGCCAAATTGTCTGGTTATTCCAATAGCGAAATCGCACGACGATTGTCGCTCAGTCTACGCACTGTGGAACGTAATCTAGCCTTCATCCGTAAGCTGTGGACACCCGAGGCGCTGAAATGAGCGATGGGGAACCGGAGTTCGTTCGAGCCTGCTCGTCGAATCTGCGACGGCAAGTTGAACCTTGGATTCGCGAATTCGCTAAGCAGATCCTGGCAGGTACGTCCCCGAGGATCGAAGAGTATCTGCCAAGGGTTCCCGCGGATGCACAAGCTCTTCTCATGTACGAACTTCTGCGGGAGGAAATAGCGGCTACCGGCGCGTCGCTAGAACTGACACGTCCCGCGGATTACCTAAAACGGTTCCCTCAGCTTGCGGATGTGATTCATGCGGCGTTCCCGGTCGGAAACTTCTCGTCGCCCACCGAACCAGAGAACGGAACCAGCGAAGGCGGGGCATCCCCTGAGCCGACGCCTGCGGCTTCGCACCCCGAGTCTTTTGGTAGGTATCGCATCATCCGGCGAATTGGCCGAGGTGGATTTGGAACCGTCTATCTCGCGCACGATCCACAGCTCGACCGCCAAGTCGCTCTCAAAGTACCTCGCCAAGATCGATTTGCAGATGCTGCAGCGTGCGAGCCATTTGCAAACGAAGCCAGGACCACCGCGAAACTAGGTGGGCATCCCGGAATCGTGACTTTGCACGATGTATTCGTTGAGCATCAGACGCCGGTCCTGGTGCAGGAGTTTATTGAGGGGACGAATTTTCGCGATTTGCTAAAAGCCGCGCCCAATGGGCTTTCAGTGGCGACCGTTCTGGAATTGATGACGAAGGTTGTGGAGGCCGTCGCATACGCTCACCAGAAGGGGTTCTACCATCGCGACCTGAAACCTGAAAACCTACTGCTGGACGATCGCCAGCATCCTCGGATTGCCGATTTCGGATTAGCGATCCACGATGACCAACGAAAACTTGGTCATCACGATCCCTCAGGCTCCCCCCACTACATGTCGCCAGAAAGGGTACGAGGAGAATCGCATCGCATCGACGCTAGAAGTGACATTTGGAGTCTGGGTGTGGTGCTCTACGAACTGCTGGCCGCCAAAAGGCCATTCCTCGGCGACTCGGCGGCCGATTTAGCAGAATCGATCTGCTGTCGCGAACCAACGACCTTGCGTCAATTGCGGCCCGAAACACCCCATGAATTGGAACGCATCGTCGGCCGGTGCCTAGAGAAACGACAGAGTGATCGCTACTCGTCGGCGATCGATCTGTTGTCGGATTTAGTCCATTGCCGCGAAGTGCTAGAAGTTGATGCAAATGGACACTCCTGTGAACCAATCGGTAGGAATCCACTAGCCCCCAGCCACCGACCGGTAGGCACTGCCCTATCGACCACGGCCGCTGCCGTCGAGAATTTGCTCAGCGCCGGGCTCCCAGTCATTCCAAAAGGGCTCCGGTCCTTCGACCGTGAAGATGCCTATTTCTTTCCGGCACTCCTGCCCGGCCCCCGAGATCGGATGGGGCTTCCGGAGTCGATTCGATTCTGGAAGCTGCGACTCGAGTCCTTGGAGGCACATCGTGCCTTCCCTGTTGGAGTCCTTTATGGGCCAAGCGGATCTGGGAAAAGTTCACTCCTGAAATCTGGAGTCATTCCCCTACTGCCCCACTATGTTAGGGTTGTCTATCTGGATGCTTATGACCGCCCCTTGATTACCTCTCTCGACCAATCACTTCGTGGCTTGATCCAAGACCCAAAAGTAGAAATCAGCCTTCCCGATCTGATGCTACAGATTCGGAATATGTTTCAGAAGCGAAGCAACTCGAAGGTTGTACTGATACTAGATCAGATAGAGCAATGGCTGCATGATAGTGATGAGACTTCCTGGAGGCTGTTGACGGAGACGTTGCGACAGTGTGATGGCCACAGTCTTCAGGCGTTGATTGTGGTTCGTGATGACTTCTGGATTCCCTTAACAAGATTGCTTCACAAGGTCGAAGTACCTCTTGTGGAAGGTGAAAACTTGGCAGCGATGGACCTCTTTTCAACTGCCCATGCGGAGCGCGTTCTAGAGTGGCTTGGTAGAGCATACGGCGCTTTCCCTCTCCAAGGTGAAACACCCCTCAACGAAGATCAGCGAAGCTTTGTTCGGGAGTCGGTCAAACGACTCGCTGAAGATGGCCGCGTCGTCAGTGTTCGATTATCGCTTTTTGCGTTGATGATGTCGGACAGGCCATGGACTTTAGGCGAGTTGAAAACGATCGGTGGCCTTTCCGGACTGGGGGTCAAGTACCTGGAAGATACATTCTGCGGCCAGCAATCCCACCCCGAAAATGAGGCCCACATGCAGGCCGCTCGCGCAGTCCTTCAGCATCTTCTTCCCGATCGCCTCAGCACCATTCGCGGTGCGAAAAAGAGCCGAGAAGAACTTCTTCTGGCCAGCGGATACGAGAATCGCCCTGCCGAATTCCAATCCTTGATTGCCTTGCTCGATCGAAGGCTCAAGCTGATCACACCCTCGGAGCCTTTGCGGGCAGAGATGGAGCAGCATGGCCCCGATGCGCCCGACTCCCAAAGTGGCTCCAGCTTTTCCATCGGCTCCTCTTATCAACTGACACACGACTACCTAGTACCCTCGCTACGCGAGTGGTGCACGATCAAACAGCAGGAGACGGCGCGAGGTCGGGCTGGAATCTTGCTGAGAGAACGGGCTTCGATGTGGAAAGAGAGACAGGAACCCCGGTTTCTGCCGACCTTTCTGGAATGGCTGATGGTTCATCGTTGGACTCCGCCGTCCCTGTGGACCCAAGAAGAACGCCAATTGATGCAGCAATCCAATCGCTTCTATGGCACACGAAGCGCCGTGGTTTTGACACTGTCTTTTGCCATGGTCGCTTCGATTGCGTTGGCGATTCGGGGATACACTCGAACGACACAGATCATGGTGGATCGCCTGATGGAAGCGGATCCGACGCACATACAGCAAGCCGTTGCGTTGATCGCGGCGGCTCCCAATCGCTTTGCAGGGAGTCTAAGAAAGCAGCTTCAACTGACGGCTGGATCCCCCTTGGAAGCACGAGTTCGCCTTGCCTTGCTTTCAGGAGACCCGCTGCAGGCACCGCCTTTGGCTCATCGAATTCTCGATGCCGACGTTCGAGAGATTCCAATCCTGATTGATGCACTCATGCCATTTGCCGATTCGATTGCAGACCAGTGGTGGAAAGCCATGAGAGATGGCGATTCACGGAAAATGATGGTGGCGGCGGCCGGTTTGGCGCGCATCGCACCCGAATCGCCAAAGTGGGGCACCTTCGCTGATCGCGTGGCTTTGAATTTGATTTCCATGGGACAACTCGAACGATCGCAATGGGAGGAGATGCTGCATCCAGCATCTCACCATTGGCTTCCCCATGCCCTGGACCTTCTGCGGTCCTCTGGGCCCGGCACCAAGAAAGCATGGTTAGCGGCTTCCCAACTCGTTTTAGCGCACGCCGGACACGACCTGAACACCTTGGTCGAAGTCCTTCTGGAAGGTCACCCCCAGGTCTTCCATGCTGCATTTTTCCGTTGCGATTCATTAGGTCCTCAAGCACTGGACCAGCTCGCAAAAGTATGGAACATGATCCCCATGGAATCCGATGAAGCAGGAGCAGATGCGTCTACAAGGCAGAAGGCACGCCAGTACGTTGCTGGCCTTGCATACCTCCAGATGAATCCCAAGTTGGCAATCGAAATCCTTCCGGACGATCCACAGCATTTGGATTCGGTCGCATTGCTGGCCACGTACACGGAGGGACGTTTCGCCAGGCCAGAAGCCTTCTTTCGTGCACTGGAGCATTTCAGTAATGCTGTCATCCCTCGCGAGGAAAACGCTAGGGTGCGACATGACTTGCAACTGTATGCACTACTTCTTGCCTTGGGCGAATTGCCGTTGGAACACGTGCCTCAAAGCCAAGACCACAACGTAATCCAGCAACTGGTATCGATCTACCGACACCACCCCAGTCGGTCTGTGCACAGTGCAACCGGCTGGCTGCTCCGACGATGGGGCCGCACCGAGCAGGTCCAAGCCATTGATTCGCATCCGTTGCCGTATGATCCAACGGGCTGGCGGCAATGGTATGTTCTGGAAATCGACCCTAAGAAAATGCAAGGGCTTCCTGATATCGTTGATGACTCGCCGTCGGGTAGCCTGGAACCGATTGACTTGGAATCACCATTCCACATCACCATGATTGCTTTCTATCCGCCTAGCACCAATCATTCGAATCAGTCGCACCAGCCAACACTCGGTCAGCCCTTCGCCATCAGCGATCGAGAAGTCCCTTGGCGTTGGTTCAGTCCAGTTGATGGGGATACCCGGCGCAGGGAGATCCTGGGGCTACAGAACTTTCGAAATCGCAGCCCTCTAGCGCCAGACGAGCCGGTGGTAAGGACCAACTGGATGGAAGCCACCGATTGCCTGCATTGGTTCTCCCGCGGCGCTGGATTCCGCCAACAAAAGCCAAGCCATGCGGACTCTCGTCCTGCAACTACCCAACCAGGGTCAGCAGAAGAATCCGGTCTACGCCTTCCAACCCTGACAGAATGGCAGATAGCCTCAAACGCTTCGCACTATCGCTTTGGCCACGGAAACGACGAGACTCTGCTCCACCGATATTCGTGGTTTCGCGAAAATGCAGGAAACATTTGGCATCCCGTGGCCCAACTCCGGCCAAACGCCAATGGACTCTTTGACATGGATGGTAACGTGTCGGAGTGGCTTGATGACCCGTTCTCCACAGAAAGGGAAAATGGCGGTAGAGAGTCACAGGAGAGTACATTTCCGGGGCCCAGATGCTTCCGCGGTGGCCACTGGGACAGTCCGGCAAGTCTCTGCGACAACCAATCGGTCGCAACAGAAAAATTCGGGGCCATTCCGATGGAAAGAAACTCACTTCGAGGCTTCCGCGTGGCTCAGACGTTGCAAACGAACGGTCAGGGAGCTAGTTCCCTGAGGCTAGACTCCAGTCTCAGCCAAACGAATCCCTAGCGACCTGCGAGGATTGGCGGCAGCAAACCGCTTTCGAATTCGCCAGGATCCCTCACTCACACTTTGAGGCTCGAACGCCTAGCAATGCTTCCTCGTAGCATCTGGAATCAACGTCCCGAGGGCTATTGCCACTCTTGATTAGAAAACAGGCACCATCTCTGCATCGTTGCACAAAGCAATTCGACTGCAAAACATGATGGTGTCGACTTGATTCACACCTTCTTTGGGCGTGTGCAACGCCTGCGATAGTCCCATCCTGCAAGCAAACTGAATCCCCAGATCGCTATCGATCCTGGTTCAGGAATTGGATCGCGCGCTGCAAAAGCCATGCTGATGAACGCCTCGTCGGTTGAGAATGGTGAATACCCATCACTTAAAAATTCAAATCGCAATCTACGGCTACCAGGAGATCCAGGCGGCAACGCCTCCTCGTAAATCTTTCCATACTTCCTTTTAGGCGCTGTCTTCGTATCGTTGGCTGGATCTAGCGGATCGATGAAGTCGATGACCCCTTCTTCACTGAAGTCCATCCATAGATCGCCATCCAGATCATTCCAATGAAAACTTGTTAGCGTCACCGAACGGCGCTTGCTAGGTTGTGTTGGGAAAAAAACATCGATGATTGGAGACTCTCGACGCGATAGCGCAGAATAGAGAAACTGCCACGTAGGAAAAACTGTTTGCACTCCACTTGGCTGCGGGCGAGCAATCGTCCAGTCTTGACCATCCACGATGACCACCTCACCATAGAAACCATTAGGGGGAGGTGACTTCTGAGTCATGTATTCTCTCATGCCATAGACCGCATCACGATTGTAGGTCGTTTGATTCGAAATCGTGTCCATGTAGAGCGGTGAACCCAGCAATTGCGCCGTGCTAATCCAACTCGCTAAATCGCCCCCTGTCAGACCGTTTCCATAGATTGCTGGATATAGGTTCTGCAAATAGACAAACGCGTTGGTCGCTGCAACAGGAGCCGAAGCGACCGCTCCGAATGTAGGGACGTCCGATTGTCCCAGGAAGCCAAACTTCGCGATATCCAGTTCGACACTGTAAATAGCAGCAGACAGTGGATGAGCCATCCCAAGGCAGAAAAATGGAATGAAAAGTAAAGGAAAAATAGCGACGCGACGAATGATGCTCATCGTGAATATCTCCGGCCAAATCTCTATCGGTAGCTAGGTTGCCAGTACCTTCTCTAGAGGTTTACCCTAATGGATGCCTACCGCGAGTCAATATGCCCTTAGGAAATCACCCTACATCGGGTGCTTTCTACGCCACCTATTTCCTGCTCCATCTGAAACTTGTGTCGGTTGCGGTCGCTCCGCTGCCCCTGATTCGATACGATCATCAAACATCACCGTACGGATCGCGCAGCACAGCTAGATTGAGCCGCAATTCCAGAATGGAAAGCAGTGTGGCAGTGGGAGGCCTTGGCGCCACTGAATTGCAGAATGAACGGCTTTTTTCTATATCGCTTATGATTAACGCAAATTCCGGTGTGCAATGCACTAACCGACGAAACACCCCTGGGTCGCAGGCCCCGCAATCCGATTCTCACCATTTGCCCCAGAGGGGCACGGCATGACAATAACGAGTACCATGAATCCGGCGATGGATTTAAGAAGCGTGACGTCCCCAATGACTGCAATACATGCTAGGCTTGGATCAAATTTCCCCAGGGCTTCGCCCTGGGCTATCGCATCGTCGTGTCCTTGGCATTTGGATACTGATTCATAGGGTTCGATTACGACACAAACGGACCTACAAAACTTTCCTGCGATGGAGTCCAAGGGATCAAGCCTTTTTGATTTCTTCTGTTAGTGCGCACAGCCGCCGGTGCCAACGGTGGCGAAGAAATCGTTCCCCTTGTCGTCGACCAGAATGAACGCGGGAAAATCGACCACCTCGATCTTCCAGATCGCCTCCATCCCCAGCTCAGCAAACTCCACCACCTCCACCCGCTTGATATTTTCCTTCGCCAGGATCGCCGCTGGGCCTCCAATGCTACCCAGGTAAAAGCCGCCATGCTTTTTGCACGCTTCCGTCACCTGGTTGCCTCGATTCCCCTTGGCGATCATCACCAAGCTTCCACCAAGCGACTGGAAACGATCGACGTAGCTATCCATCCGACCGGCCGTCGTGGGACCAAACGACCCGCTGGGCATCCCTGGCGGCTGCTTGGCAGGCCCCGCGTAATAAACAGGATGCTGCTTGAAGTACTCTGGCAACGGCTGCCCCGCCTCCAATCGCTCCAGCAACTTGGCGTGTGCGATATCACGAGCCACCACGATGGGGCCACTTAGCAGCAACCGCGTGGTGATAGGATGGCTGGATAGTTGCCGACGCAGCTGGTCCATCGGTTGATTCAAATCGATTCGGACCGCCGTCTCATCCTTGCGATGCCGCAGCGATTCCGGAATCCATCGGATCGGATTGCGGTCCAGCTGCTCTAGGAAAACCCCGTCGCGTGTGATCTTCCCCTTGGCCTGTCGGTCAGCGCTGCAGGAAACGCCGATCCCCACAGGAAGACTCGCCCCATGTCGCGGCAGTCGAATCACTCGGACATCCAGAGCAAAGTACTTGCCGCCAAATTGAGCCCCAATCCCCGTCTGCCTAGCTCTCTCCAGCAACTGCCCCTCCAGCTCAACATCCCGAAAAGCTCGTCCCAGTCGATTTCCAGTCGTCGGAAGTGTGTCGAGGTACTTGGTCGACGCCAGTTTCACCAGCTTCATCGTCGACTCCGCCGAAGTCCCTCCAATCACAAACGCAAGGTGATAGGGAGGGCACGCAGCCGTCCCCAAGGTCGCCATCTTCTCGGTCAGAAAATCAACCAATCGCTTCGGATTCAAAATGGCCCGCGTCTCCTGATAGAGAAACGACTTATTGGCCGAACCGCCCCCCTTGGCAATGAACAGCAATTCGTACTCGTCTCCGTCGACGGCCATCAGGTCGATCTGCGCAGGAAGGTTGGTCTGCGTATTCTTCTCGTCCCACATCGTCAGTGGCGCGTTCTGGGAATAGCGGAGGTTGTTCTCGGTGTAGGCATGAAATACTCCGCGAGAAATCGCCTCCTCATCTCCTTCTGATACGACACGTCCGCCCTTCTTCCCCATGACGATCGCAGTCCCGGTATCCTGGCAGAAGGGCAACACTCCAGCGCTGGAAACATCGGCATTCTTCAGCATGGTGAGGGCCACCATGCGGTCGTTCTCCGATGCCTCTGCATCGTCCAAAATGGCGGCCACTTGCTTCAGGTGAGCCGGGCGAAGGAAGAAGTTGATGTCGTGAAACGCCTGAGAGGTCAAAAGCCGCAGCGCTTCCGGATGCACCGCCAACCATGGCTCCCCTCGCCAAGAAAGCGACTCCACATGATCGGCCGTCACCAGACGGTACTCGGTGGCATCTTCCCCCAGATCCAGCAGTTTCTGGAACTCGAATTCCATCCCCCCCATGGCTCACATCTCTCCTGCAGGAACTGTCGATCACCGAACGGGAAAAGTATTAGTGTAAGCCGCCCGCAGAATGGCGTGAACGCCTTCCGTCGCTCCCAATGCCGCCCGCCAACCAACAAAACCGGAAAGGCCAGCAGGAATCGATCCCCTGGGGATCCCATTGCCCCTCAACGATCGAACCTTGGCGGAAGCGACGTCGTATCACTTCAGGCGCTGCAAATCGGTTTCCAGAAGCTCCAGTAACATCCTCCCCCCTGGTCCTGTGCCAGGGATTATCCCCAAACCTCATTTGCCGACTCGATATAGTTTGACGTGTCGGAACAACGAAAAGAACTTTTTGACCGCACTCCTGCTTCTCTTTCCATTTGAGTCCAACCCGACTCGCTCTTTCCTCAGGAAGGCTGCGGTAGTCCCCATGATCGTCGCCGATGGCTTGGTCAAACGCTTCGCCACCAAAGGAAGGTGGATTGAAGCGGTTCGGGATGTCAGCTTTCAAGTCCGTGAAGGGGAAGTTTACGGACTGCTTGGTCCCAATGGAGCGGGCAAGACGACGACTTTGCGGATGGTGATGGGGCTTCTGGAACCTGATCAAGGGTCGGTTTCCATCGATGGAAAAAGTTCACAAGAGAACAGTGTCGAACTCCGCAGGCAAATCGGCATGATCTCCACCAACGACGGTGTCTACCCTTGGCTGACCGCAAAAGAAATGCTCCTTTATTTCGGCGATCTCTACGGAATCGATCCACCACTGGCCCACAGCCGGCTGTTTGAACTTTCGGCCATGCTTGGGATCACTCGACTTTTGGATCAGCGGTGCAATACGCTCAGCACCGGTCAGCGACAGCGAGTGATCCTGGCGAGGGGGCTGATGCACGATCCCCCAGTCATTCTGCTTGATGAGCCGACACGGGGACTGGACATCGTCGGCAGCCGGACCATCTTCGACTTCATCGGACACTTGAAGCAGCTTGGCAAGTCGGTGCTTCTTTCGACCCATCGGCTGGACGAGGCAGAACGTTTCTGCGACCGATTTGGCCTGCTGCACGAGGGTCAGATGCAAATGGAAGGCACCCTCACCGAACTGAAGGAACGCAGCGGCAGATCCAACCTAACAGATATTTTCCTCGATCTGCTCAGCCGTCCCGCCAACTTCATGCAGGCGGAACACCAATGACCCATGCCACTTCCTGGTCGCTGCGTCGATTGTTGCGACTGGTACAAAAGGAAGTCCGTGAATCGCTTCGTGATCGTCGTACCCTTGCGACTCTGATTCTGATGCCGCTGATCGTCTACCCGATTCTCAGCCTGGCATTGCAACGTTTGGTGGTGACATCAGGATTGTCCGGTAAGCCATCGACGAAAATTCGAATTGCTGTAGCGACCCCAGAAGATGCGGAACAACTGGTGGAGATGATTCAGGTCAGCAGTGCTTACCGTTGGGAAAGGCAGCAAGCAGTTCGGGAAGCAGAAGACGGGGATAATCCGGAGGCACCGGAGAGCCCTTTTGACCTGCAGTTGGCGTCCTCCGATCCCACCACTTTTCTCGAAAATGGTTCAATCGATCTGGTCGTTCGATCGACATCGGCGCCGGATGACCCCAATCAGCGGAAGGCATGGCGCGCGACCGACCTGCAGATCGACTATCGGAAGGGAGATCCGATCAGCGAGCAAGGTCTCCAGCTTCTGGAAGATGTGCTGCACGATGTGAACGAACTGGAGATCAAGAAAAGATTTCCCAAATGGCGGCCCGATGTGCAGTGGAACGCCGTGGCTAGGAAAAGCAGTCGAGATCTCTCGGTCGGCTTGGCCACGGTCATTCCCCTGGTACTACTTCTGATGACGATCACGGGGGCCGTCTATCCAGCGATCGATTTGACGGCGGGCGAGCGGGAACGCGGGACCATGGAAGCGCTGATCGCAACTCCAACCCCTAAATTTCAGATCCTGCTGAGCAAGTATGGGGCTGTCGTCCTGGTCGCCATCCTAACTGCGATCGCCAATCTGGTCGCCATGTGGATGACGCTTTCCGTCTCAGGAATCGGAAGGGCACTACTTGGCAATGAGGGATTCTCGCTGGCCAAGGCCTTTCGTATTCTTCCGTTACTGGGGCTCTTCGCCGCCTTCTTTTCCGCCATCCTGCTTTCTCTCTGCAGTTTCGCAAGAAGCTTCAAAGAAGCGCAGGCTTATCTGATTCCTGTGATGCTCATGGCGCTAGCCCCTGGAATGGTGACGCTGCTTCCTGGCGTTCACCTGACCCCTGGGACAGCCTGGGTGCCACTGGTCAACATGGTGCTTCTCGCCCGGGAAATCATGATCGGCTCGGTCGATCCCACATCCAGCCTGATCGCAGTGGCGAGCACCCTTCTGTATGCCGCACTGACGCTATTCATGGCATCCCATCTCTTTGGCCGTGAAGCGACTCGCCCCGGTGGCTCCGAAGGATCCTGGCAAGCTTTTGGCAACAGCCCCCGTCCAACACCAGGTCAGTTGACGGGGCTATTGGCAGTGCTCTATCCGCTCTTTTTTCTCCTGAGCAACCTAGCAGCGGGTATGGCTTCCTGGGCTCCCTGGGAGCGACTAGCGGCCAACGGTCTTCTCCTTTTGCTGCTTTTCTTTTTGATTCCAACGCTGTACTGTCGCCTGCGGAACATCGCCATCCCATCCACCTTTCCTCTCCGGCATTTCGGTTGGCGCACCCTTCCGATGCTTGCCGGATGCCTTCTCATTGCCTCGTCCCTGTGGATGTTGGCGTTTGAGTTTTATCTCCTCAGCGAACGGTGGGAGTGGATCAAGATTTCAGAAGACCAAAGGCGATTGGTGGAACTGGAACGGCAGAAATTGCTGCAACTGCCATGGTGGCAACTGATGCTCTGGACCGCAGTGGTTCCTGCCTTCGCCGAAGAATGGTTCTTTCGAGGATTCCTGCTGAGCAGCGTTTGGCGTTGGAAACCATGGCAGAAAATCGTACTGTCTGGCCTCCTCTTTGGGCTCTTTCATGTGTTCGTCGGGCAGATCGTGGCGCTCGAACGTTGGCTGCCCACCACCATCTTAGGACTCGCCTTCGCTTGGCTGACCATCGCCACTGGATCGATCCTCCCAGGAATGCTGGTGCATGGACTCCACAACGCCGCTCTCTTTTCGCTAACCTACTACAAAGAGCAGGTGGAAAATCTGGGATGGTTCCCCACGATGACCGATCATTTGCCCGCATCGTGGTGGATCTCCGGAGCGGTCACAATCATAGCGGGAACCGCTCTGGTCGTATGGTCGGCGAAAGTTCGTCGGAGGGAGTCAGAGGATGACCAATAGGGTATGGCGTTTTGCGATGGCTGGGCAGCTTCAGTTCGGCCGTGGTGCATCGCGTTTTTGTGGATCGACAGCAGCCCAACTGGCAATCCGCAAGCCATTGGTGGTCACCGACCAAAACTTGATCCGATCCGGACTGCTCGATCCCATCCTGCAGTCGCTGGAGAACCACTGCCAATCGGTCACACTGTTTGATGGCGGTCAGGCCGAACCTCCCGTCCAGATCGCTCGTGATGCCGGTTCCCTTGGCCTTCGGCACGAGAACGATGGCGTCATCGGGGTAGGCGGCGGCAGCAACCTGGATGTTGCGAAGGTGACAGCTCTCGTGCTTCGCCATGGCGGACAGCCAGAGGACTATTTCGGATTCCAAAAAGTCCCCGGTCCAATCCTACCACTGATCGCCATCCCCACCACCGCCGGAACAGGAAGTGAAGTATCTCACTCGGCCGTGCTCACCGATCCCATGCAGAAGATCAAGGTCAGCACACTCAGCCCATGGCTGCGACCTGCGGCGGCTCTCGTCGATCCCAGCCTCACCGATTCCTGCCCAAGCACCGTGTCGGCCCATAGCGGAATCGATGCTCTGGTCCACGCCGTGGAGGCATTCACTGCCAAAGACTTCCGCCTGATGCCATCCGACCCCTCAAGCAATCTTGGCTACGAGGGAGCGCATCCGTTGGGAGATCTGCTTGCCCGAGAAGCCATCCAGACGATCGCCGCCAATTTGCCGCACGTCCTAACCAACCCGACTCCTGATAGCCGCGATGCGATGGCCTGGGCCGCACTCCTTGCGGGAATGGCCTTTTCCAACTGCGGAGTTGGGCTGGTTCACGCGCTGGAGTATCCCGTAGGTGCGTCATGCCATTGCAGCCATGGCGAGGGAAATGGCTTGCTACTGCCACACGTACTTCGGTTCCTGCTGCCTGCCAGAGAGGAGCGATTGGCGGAGATAGCCACCCTGTTCGGTGCCAAAACCGGTTCGCAGCAGCAACTGGCAGGGGAAGCGATCGAGCGGATTGAGGCGTTGGCAAGGCAGTGCGGACTGCGGATGCGACTAAGCGACCTGGGGGTGAAGGCAGAGCAACTCGTGTCGTTTGCCGAGAAGTCCCATCGCATCGAACGACTCATGGAAGTCAGCCCTCGCAAACCTTCCGTAGGGGACCTCACGTCGATTCTCCAAGCCGCTTGGTAGGAAGCACTTTGAAGCGGTTGGCATTGCGTTCTCTCCATCCAGTCGTCTTGCTCGCTGCAGATCCCTCGCCTGGACCCCCGCACAATTTCTGGCTCCACTCTTTCAGCCACGCCAACCATACTCCCCTGGAAATGGTTGCGGTATATTCCTGGCTTCAAACGATGGAGAGTCTCTGCCTTGACTGGACCAGACGAGAGACCTGGGTTGTCGCGACGGCAGTGGCCGCCGCGCTTGCCTAGCAGGAGCTACCAAACGCATGCAGACAGATCGTGGCCGTTGGAGCTATTGGGTCGATGTCGGCGGAACATTCACCGATGGGGTCGCCGTCGATCCCCAAGGTGGTATCCATACCGGAAAGATGCTTAGTAGCGGTAAGGTTTTGGGGAGCATCCAAACGATTCGCCCCGGACAACTCACCGATCCAGCTCGCCAAGGTGAACCCGCGAACCTTTGGCGTGGCAGTCAGATCGAACTGTTCGATTCCAATCGAAACCCCCTGGGTCGCTGGCCCATCGTTCGATCTCAAGACAGCTTGCTGGAATGGGACCCGATCGACAGCCAGCCCCCCGTCCAGATCGCCACCGACTACACCATTCATAGTCGATGGGAAGCTCCCGTCGCTCTTGGACGCAAGCTGATGGGCCTATCGTCCGACGCCCCGCTGCCAGCGATGGAGATTCGCCTGGGAACGACGCGAGGCACCAATGCCCTGCTAACACGCTCGGGAGCCCAGGTGGCCCTGGTAACCACTGAAGGCTTCGGCGATCTGCTGGAAATCGGTGAACAGGATAGGCCAGAGCTGTTTCAGCTGAAGATCGAAAAACGCAGACCTCTTTACCGAAACGTCGTGGAAGTATCCGAACGCATCGCCGTCGATGGTACGATTTTGAAGCCCTTGGACATCGAGGGGGCGGCTGTTAGGTTGCAGGAGGTTTTCGACTCCGGAGTTCGCTCGCTGGCCATCTGCCTGCTGCATGGTTTCCGCCATCCCCAGCACGAACAGGCACTTGCTAGTCTTGCCCAACGCATTGGTTTCCAGCAGGTCTCGATCAGCCACCAAGTCGCGTCTCGCATCAAGGCAGTGCTGCGTGCTGAGACGACGGTGCTGGATGCTTATCTGTCACCAGTGGTTCAAGACTACCTGCAGCGACTGGCGGAACAGTTGGACTACGGGAATGAGCATCGTAGCTCTCCGAACACCCTTCTTGTTATGAACAGTCGCGGGGGCTTGGTACCTTGGCATGCCTATCGAGGAATCGATTCGGTGCTTAGCGGTCCCTCCGGTGGCGTCACCGCCATTTGCGGCTTGGTGCGATGGGCAGATTTGGGTACCGCCATCGGTCTGGATATGGGAGGCACCAGCACTGACGTCTGCTGCCTAGGGGCTCAACCAAGGATTCAGCAGGAATCGACGAAAGCTGGGGTGCGGATGCTGCATCCGGTCCTTGAGGTCGAAACGGTGGCTGCAGGTGGCGGATCGATCTGTTGGTTTGATGGAGTGGCATTGCGAGTTGGACCTGCCAGTGCAGGATCGAATCCTGGGCCCGCTTGCTATGGTCGTGGTGGGCCGCTGACCATCACCGATCTCAATCTGTGGCTTGGGCGAGTCGATGCCCCCAGCTTCCCTTTTCCGCTCGATCGCCAAATGGCCGCCCAACGACTTCTGGAAATCGAACAACAGATCCGCGCCAATCGCCCGACGGAGGAGAGAGACGAACTGGAGGGGACCGTTTCTTCGCTGGATCGACTTGCAAGCCATTTTCGCATGCTGGCCAACCAGCAGATGGCCGAAGCGATCCGCGCGACGACGATTCAGGCCGGGATCGATCCCCGCTCGATGAGCCTGATTGGATTCGGTGGCGCCGCAGGACAGCACGTATGCGAAATCGCCGAAATCCTCGACATCCCCAGCATCATCGATTCCCCGCATTCGGGAATGCTAAGCGCCGTCGGCATGGGAATGGCCACACGGCAACATGCACAGCAGACCCCGGTCCACGAACCACTCGATGCCGACGCAGGGCCCTGGGTTCAAGCACAGATCGACAGGGCAGTGGCGTCAACCGTGGGGGCATGGCATGAGACGTTCGGGCCGCAGGTTGCGGCTATTCCTGCGACAACATCCGTCGAATTGGAACTGCGCTACCGTGGGTCGGACAACAGTCTCTTGATCCCCTGGAATGCGTCGGTCAAAGAGGCTTGCAACGCGTTCGCGAACAGGCATCAAGAAATCTTTGGTTACGCTCGCCCAAATCACCCAGTGGAATGGACCGCCATCCACACCACTTCATCCGATGCCCAGCCATCCTCGGAACCCTTGCCAGCCAAACCTGCCGGCCCCTGTGCTCCGAAGCAGATTCGGACGACCAGACTGTTCTCCCGGCAACAATGGCAGGAAGCCTGGGTGTTGCAACGCAGCGCCTTCGTGCCGAATTGCCCCCTGGATGGACCAGGGCTGATACTTTCGTCCGGCCATACCACCATTGTCGATGCGGGATGGACCGCTCACTGCGACTCGACCGGCATCCTCTATCTTCGCCGCATCAAGGATGCTCGGGATGCGACAACTGCCAACGCGGTCGGAAACTCCGACGCAGAACTGCTTCCCGAAGTGGTCGCCTATCGGCTGGGGTCGATTGCCGAGCAGATGGGACGAGTGCTGCAGCAGACGGCCATGAGCGTCAATGTGAAAGAACGCAAGGACTTCAGCTGCGCTATTTTTACTGCGGACGGACAACTGGCAGCCAACGCACCCCATGTGCCTGTGCATCTGGGGGCGATGAGCGATACCGTGCGCGAGATGATCGCAAAGTTCCCCGCCATGCACCCTGGCGACTCCTATCTAACCAACGATCCCTACTGCGGTGGCTCCCATCTGCCAGATATCACCGTTGTCTCTCCCGTCCATGATTCCATGGGAATTCTGCGGTTTCTTGTTGCCAACCGTGCGCATCATGCGGAAATCGGTGGATTGTCCCCAGGATCAATGCCCCCAGGAAGTCGCTGCCTGGAAGACGAAGGGGTCATCCTGCCACCTCAGCCGCTGACGGAGCAAGGCGCTTTGCATCCAGCAATCATTCAACAACTGCAGCACGCAAAATACCCGTCTCGCAACCCAAAAGAGAACATCGCCGACCTCCTCGCTCAGCACGCCGCCAATCAGCGAGGTGTCCGGCAACTTCAGGACTGGATGGAAACATGCTCCTGGAATCGCATCGAAGAATCGCTGGAAGCTGCCAGAGCCGCGGTGCAGAAAAAGACCAGCCTCTGGATCGACAGCCTTCCCGACCGCACGATGCAGTGGACCGATTCACTCGACGACGGAAGCGTGATCTGCGCCACCATCCGCAAGCAGCCTGGAGGAATCCTCGAGCTTGATTTTCACGGGACCGCAGGAGTTCACCCCAGCCACTACAACGCCAACCCGTCGATTGTGCACGCCGCTGCGCAGTTCGTTATCCGAGCATCGATTGCGGACCAACTGCCGCTCAACTGCGGCCTGTCCCGCTGCTTGCGGCTAATCATTCCCCATGGGCTTTTGAATCCCCACCCAGAAAATCCAAGGGGAAAATCTCCCGCAGTCGCCGCTGGGAATGTCGAAACCAGTCAACGCGTCGTGGATGTAATTCTAGGGGCTCTAGGAAACCATGCAGCCAGCCAGGGGACGATGAATAATTTTCTCTTCGGCAACGAACGGTTCGGGTACTACGAAACGATTGGTGGCGGCGTTGGTGCCGCGGAAGGCTATCAAGGCGCCTCAGCCGTCCATTCCCACATGACCAACACGCGACTTACCGACCCGGAAGTCTTGGAGGCACGCTACCCGATTCGGATGCTTCGCTTTGCGATTCGTCGCGGCAGCGGAGGTGATGGGCAATGGCCTGGTGGCGATGGGATGATCCGCGAGTTTCTCTTTCTGGAGCGATTGACCGTCACGATGATCGGCAATCGGTATGGTCATTGCCCACCCTACGGTGCAGAAGGTGGTGCACCGGGGCAAGTGGGAGAAATCTGGTTAGTCAGGGAGAATGGGGAGCCGACTTTACTGCCAGGCCGATGCCAGATCGAGCTGCAGTCGGGCGATCGATGGAAAATCTGCACGCCAGGTGGTGGCGGATTCGGCACCAAGTGAGTTTGTTCATCGCCTGCACGGCATTGAATGCGTTGTCGTAAAACAATAAAAAAACCCGTGCTGTTTCTTAAAAACGGCACGGGTTGCTTCAAGCAATCGTCTGTTGACGAAACTTACTTCTTCTCGGGTGGGAGAATGACCTGATCGATCACGTGAATCACGCCGTTGGCGGTTTCCACGTCGGTCTTCACGACCTTCGACTTGCCGTTGAGGATGACGCCACCATCTTTGACTTCGACGGCGATATCACCACCCTGCACCGACTTGGCGCTCTTCACCTTCACAACGTCGGCAGCCATGACCTTACCGGGAACGACGTGGTAGGTGAGAATCGCAACCAGCTTTGCCTTGTTTTCTGGCTTCAGAAGCGACTCGACTGTGCCAGCGGGAAGCTTCTTGAAAGCTTCATTGGTTGGGGCGAAAACGGTGAAAGGGCCTTTGCCTTGGAGCGTTTCAACGAGTCCAGCAGCCTTCACGGCAGCGACCAGCGTGCTGAAGTCTTCAATACCGGCGGCGGTACCGACGATATCCTTAGCGGCTGGCTTCTTCTCTTCGGCGAACAGCGGGCTAACGGCAACAACGGCCAGTAAGGATAGGACCGACAGGAACTTGAGCATAGGAAAACCTCGTGTTTTGGATTGACCTTCGAATGGTGTAGCAACCAGAAACAGCAACAGAACCGTTCGGCCTAGGATTGAAGCAGCCTGCGTGTTTGACCGAAGACTATAGGTCGTTCGTCAAGAGGCTTCAGGAAAAAAAGAGAAAATCATTCATCTTCTGAAGTCTGACCATACATTTCTTCACGACTTCTTAGTTGATAGAAGAGGGCTCGCTTTTGATCAGGCAGGGAGTAATCAAATCCTAAATGCCTCAGGAAACCATCCGAGGCGCTGATGGCCATCACCTCTAGGATTCCCTTTTCCCTGGCTCGCTCAACACAACGTCGTACCAGTTGACCTCCGATGCCTTGTCCTTGAAATCCGCTAGAGACGGCAAGGCACTGGACTTCTGCAAGCTTGCGTGAATAGACCTCGATGGCGGAAAACCCGACGATTCTCCCTTCCACCTCCGCGATGAAACCGTTGGTGATCAACGTGGCCAATTCCGCCCGCGTTCGCCGCAGCAATTTCTTTTGCTCGACGAAGCCCTGAAGAAATCCCTGGACAGCCGAAAGATCGGCGGGGGTCGAAGGGCGGATCTGAAAATTGGATTTCGTCCCATGCATGGCTTGACCGCTAGGACCTTCGTCGCCGGATGGCCAGGCCATCTTTCGGCGTTTGCCTAGCAGTGCAGCTTTCTCCGGCGCAAGACTCCAGGTCGCCCACTCCTGAAATGCTCGGCGGTATGTCTCGGTACCGGCCTGAAGCTGCCCCAGCTCGATGTACTCATCCGAACGATGGGCTTGCGCCAGATCACCTGGACCGCAGACGACCATGTGGGGAAGGCTTTGTAGGATACCGCCGTCGGTGGTGTAGCAGACGGTGCCTGCTGCCTTGTTTCCCGTCAGCTCCAGCATGAAATGAACCGCTTCACTGTCCTCGTCGACATGGAAAGCTGGCGTGCTGTCGATCAAATGGATCTCCAACCCCAGGCGATCTGCCTCCTCCTGCACTCGACGCACCAAACTGCCGTGATCGACACCGGGCATGGGTCGAAAAAAAACTTTTGCCTTCGCAGTACTCGGCGTAATGTTCATCGCGCGCGGCTGATTGCTGAGCACGATATTCCATGAGAGAGTTGGAGGATCGAACAACGGATTCTGAAGATCCCTCCTCTGCTCGCATTCACGCTGGATCTCCAGAAGCATCGGCAGGATCGGAATCAGCCGATGGTTGGCGTTGATTCCGTCGCGGGAGCTGCTGTGGGCGCTGATGCCGCGGGAGGTCAATTCAATTCCAAATCCCCCTTTATGCGCGTGGATCACCTGCAGACGCGTCGGCTCCCCTACCAAGCCGATCGTCTCCGTTTCTCGCATCTGCTGAAAAATCTTCGACTCATCTCGTACCTGCCTTGCACCCACTGTTCCCACTTCTTCGTCGGCCGTACAGACAAAGTAAAGCGGCCCCATCTGCTTCTGGATCGCCACCAACTCCGCAGCAGCCAAGGCGCAAGCAAGCGATCCTTTCATGTCACAGGATCCTCTGCCGTACAGCCGGTCCTCGATCACTCGCGGCTCGAAGGCACCAGATCCTTGAAGGCTCCAATCGTCAGCGGGCACAACGTCGGTGTGGCAAAGATAGGCAACCCCATCGCTACTGGCTCCCGACCGTGTCGGCTCCCGCTTCGCAACGACATTGACTTTCGTCTCCCCCAATTCATCGACGAAAGTCAACCACTCGATCTCAAATCCCATCTGGGTCAATCGATCGGCCACCCACTGGCTAACCGGCTGATTGCTCCGTCGCGATACCGAAGGAAAGGCAATCAATGACTTCGCATACTCCAGCGCCTGCATCCAACTCTCCAATTCGAGATTCCACGAGATTCAAATAGGTTCAGTCCCATCGCGATGGAGCAACCTCTTTCTATTCTCCTCTATATATGGTTCACAGGGAGCCTAGGACGCAAGACGAAACCCCTTGGCAGCACTTTCCCTGCAGCCCCTTCCAAGTGCTCCAGAACGCTCTTTAGTCGCCCCAAACGTGTCGAATCCATCCGATTAGAGGAATTCCGGATCCTCGGCAGGAAGGCAGGGAACCCCTTCTTGATACGACTCCATCCCACTGACTGCAGTCGGCCGGGCAGAGACTCCCCACAAAATTGTCGGATCGACGAAAAAGCACCTTCCACCAACAGGGATGTCGGCGCTGTGACTGGGTGAAGAACCCAACGCCCTCCCGGTCGCTCTGCTTCCGCAAAGCCTCGCACGAAAGGCTCAGAAAAAGGTCGGCAAAGTGGCTCGCTCCACACTGGATGCGAAGCCACCCATGCCTTCCTACTTTGGTTGAATCGAGAGCTGGAAACTTCCCACCCTCGACATGCACCAGAAGCTCGCCAATTCTCTGCAACTGCGTCAACGCATCCGGAACCAACTCCCTGCTCGATTCGGTCCGTTCACCGTACAATGAGGGGGCAGATCGGTTTTTGGAACCGATGGCGCGAACCGATCGACGTTCCGCCTATCCCCAGACAGTGACCCAAGTCGTTGATGAAGGTGCATTTCTATGAATCCAATGCGAAGTGACCGGCTATGGCAACGGACGGTGATCGCGATCGGCTTGTCCATCTTGCTGATGGCCGGCAGCAGAGCTCAGAGTCCAAGCGTCGACAACTCGCTTCGGCTACATGCATCCTTCGATCGTTCGCTGGACGCAGCGTCTGCCAAAGGGGATCCGAAGCTTTACACGGCCGACACACTGGCCCGCAAGGAACTTCGCGAGGGGATCCAACGCCCAGGGGTGGAATGGGTTGCTGAGGGAGGGGTTCAGGGAGGCTATCTGAAGTTTCGATCGAAATCCCCCAAGGTGATCTGCTATCGGGGCGATAACCTTTCCAATCCTTCCGGACCATGGTCGATCACCGGTTCGCTCTTTCTGCGACTGGACCCCGAACTCGATTTGCAACCCGGATACTGCGACCCGCTTCAGATCACCCAGAAAGCTTGGAATGACTCTGCATTCTTCGTCGATTTCGACAAGGACTCGCCTCGTGCCTTTCGGCTGGGGGTCTTTTCGGATCTATCGTTCTGGAATCCAAAGAACATCGCATGGGAAGAATGGCCTATCGCTTCACGACCGATGATTTCGGTGGCCAAGCCTCCCTTCGGCCGCGACCAATGGACGCACGTGGCCTTCACGGTGGAAGGAATCAACGCAGGCGAAGGCAAGAAGGGCAAAGCGGTCTTCTATTTGAACGGCCAAAGTCAGGGGACTTATGAAGCACCGCTTCAATTTCACTGGGATCCAGATCAGACGGCCATCATGCTTGGAATCGATTACATCGGAGATCTGGACGAATTGAAATTGTTTGAAGGAGTTCTTGCACCAGAGCAAATCCGAGCCTTGGCACCGTAAACAGGACGGCGCAAGCTCAGCGGATCAAAATGTCGGGCACTCCGCACCCAGGCATACCGTATAAGTGGATGACATCGACACGCAGGCGGTGACGTCGCAAGGGAGGTTGAGACATGATCAAGAGATTCCTGATTCGGTCATGGCAGGAGAACCAAGGCCCTTGGCTGCTTGGCTTCGCAGGGTTCGTCCTGGCGATCGGGTTTTTCGCGATCTACTGGAAGCAGGTCACTCATGTTCAGCCCACCTCCATCCGGTATGCTCCCAAACCAGGGATAGCGCCTGTCCCGCTGCTGATCGAAGTTTCGGGATTCAAAAATGACCAAGGCGTCTGCATGATCGCCATCTATGACGATGCCTTAAGGTTCCTGGACATCAACAAAGCCATTTACAAGGGCTCCACCAAGATCATCGACGGAAAAGCGAAGTGGGAGATCCCGGACATCGCTCCTGGAGTGCTGGCCGTGAGCGTTTACCACGATGAGAATTCGAATGGCGAGCTGGACAAGACGCTGGGCGTTCCGACGGAGCCCTATGGCTTTTCAGGGCAGTCGGGGCGCCTCCTGGGCCCGCCCAAGTTTACGCAGGTCCAGTTCACCTGGGATGGGCTTTCCGTCAAGCCGCTGGCGCTGGAAGTCAAGTGATGCGGTGAATCGCTGACGAAGGATCTCCCGGGTCAGCCGGCACCGGAAATCGGCGTCACCCAGCGTGGCGCCATGGTCCCTGCCTTGATGACCCCGCCTTGGATCACCGCGCGAATGCGCGACCGATCCTCTAGCAGTTCGATTTCCGCCAGCACATCTCCGTCAACAACCAGCACGTCGGCCAGCTTGCCAGCTTCCAACGTCCCCAGTTCGTCCCCTCTGCCCAAAATCTCAGCCCCCGTCTTGGTCGCGCACGAGATCACTTCCAGTGGCGTCAGGCCGACGTAGCGCACGAAGAACGAGAGCTCTTTGGCGTAGGTTCCGTGAGGAGTCCAGGCAAATCCGTAATCGCCCCCCATCCCCAGTCGGCCTCCGGCACGCAGGATCATCCGGGCACTCTCGGCGCCTGCTTCCAAAGTCTCTTGGTGCCCGTCGATCACGCGCTGCGATAAACCAAACTGCGGGCCGTACTCCACACTGGCCCATTCGAATTGGAGCGCGGGCACAACGGGAACATCGCGAGCCAGCAGGAGGTCGAGCGCTTCGGCATCCATGAAGGTACCATGTTCGATGGCATCGTATCCAGCTCGCAACGCATTCTTGATCCCTTCATTGGCTCGACAATGTCCTGTCACCTTCAGCTTGTGATTGTGCGCCGTCGAAACGACCGCGTGCATTTCCTCGAAGGTCATGCAGAGCGTATGGTGATCGTTGACATCGGGGGCTGCAGCGTCGCCTGTCGGGTAGGTCTTCACCCACTCGACCCCATCCTTAACCAGCTTTCGGACGGCGCTGCGCGCTTCATCGGGACCATTGATCAGTAAAACTAGCCCCTCCATACCAATCCTTCGATAGTCGGGATTCCAATCCATCAGCCCCGCCGCGCCGCAGATCTCGCGACCACTCGCAGCCATCCGTGGCCCCAAAACCAAATCCCGCTCGATCGCCTGCTTCAACCAGACATCCACATTGAACAGGCTACCGCCACTCCTCGCCGAAGTGTATCCGCACTCCAGCGCCAGCTTGGCGTTCACCGAGGCGAGTAGCGAAACATATTCGACCGGATACTTGATATCCAAATCCTGCAACTCCGCCACATTGAAATAGGTTGGATGGAAATGCGCCTCCACCAACCCAGGCAGGATCGTTCCACCTTTCACTTCCAAACGCGGGATCTCGGGCGGCGCTGGCGGGCACTCGGCCATCGACCCCGCGTAGTGAATGCGTCCCTCCTTGATCCACACGACGCCATCGGCGATGGCAGGATTCCCCCGGCCGTCGATCAACGTACCACCGATCACAAGGCAATCACCCTCGGCCAATTTCATCGCAGTCACCTTCCTTCCTCATCGGAGGCATCTTCCAAGGTCTCTGGTCAATCACTCCACAAGGACTCCGAGAATCCGATCAGGTTTCTCAGATAGCCAGGCATATCCAACCAATGAATCGAATGCCCCACGCCCGCAAAGCGAATCCAGTGGCAGTCCTTCATCTCCTGGTACATCCAGCGAGCATCTTCGTCGGTCAGCATGCCTCCCGCTGTGGGGTCGGCCTGCATCACCAGGGTGGGCACCACGATCTGGCTTGCCAAGTCTTGCCAATCGAACCCCTCCAGCCACTGAAATCGGTTGATCGTCGCTAAAACTTCGGGGTCGACGCGCCGAAGCGAATCCGCACTCCAGCGCAGCGAGACGGAATCTCGAAGCTTCCCAAATGGGATGGTCTGCCCGGTGGCTGGATCCAAAATAGGGATGGCCGCAAGGTCGCGCCAAGCAAGACGCTCTCCTCTCTCACGCAGCACCTTTTCGTACCCCTGAAACTGACTGGCCAGCTGACTTCCCGCCAAACGATCGCCCATCGTGTGGAAAGGCGGATCCTCAAGGACCACTCCCAGCAATTGGTCACGGGAAGATGCGGCAGCTACCCCCAAGGCAACCATGGCCCCCATGGAGTGGCCGACTAGAAGATACGGTCCCTGCCCATCCGCCTTCAACCACTCCAGCACATCCTTTACGTAATCAACCACCCGGTATCCAGCAGCCCTTGCCGATGCTCCATGCCCACGTTGATCCAGCGCAACACAACGGGTCCGCTCCGTGAACCAAGGAGTCACCCCCGCCCATTCCCTGCAACCTCGCGTAACGCCATGCAGAAAGAGGACGGTCACTCCTTCTTGGCCGCTTTCAATCTGCCGATAGCCACCGCTGCTAAGCTCCACCACCCTCGTCTTCATGCATCCCCACCCTCTCATGACTCCGCGATCGAATCCTCTCCTAGCGACTCGGATCCATCCTACCCGGAACTCGAGGCGAGTTGCTAGCAATTGGGTGAAGGCAGAACCCCCCGGGTAAAATGCTGTTCCGACACCGTGCCAGGAGTGCTACACTCCAAAAACTTCCCGCCACGGATGGCGACGGAAGGAGATGCCTGGCCACTTTTGCCCCGGGCATACAAACCAGACGGATCGTGCAAGGAAGCTTGGAATGTATCAACTTCTGTTGTGCTGGCGCTACCTACGTACGCGCTGGATCGCCTTGGCTTCCATCGTCTCGGTGACGCTGGGCGTCGCGACTCTGATCGTCGTCAACAGCGTCATGGACGGATTCACCAAGGAGATGCACGATCGGATTCATGGCATCCTCAGTGATATTGTCGTCCAGAGCCACTCGACCGCCGGGATGGGAGACCCAACTCCTTTCGTGCAGTCGATTCGCAAACGATTGGGGGACCGGCTTCAAGGAGTGACTACGATCGTCACGGTCCCCGCCATGTTGACTTTCTCACGCGAGGGACAGTCGCACACCCAGCAAATCAATCTGATCGGTATCGATACCGATTCTTACGCGTCGGTGAGCGATTTCAGTCGTTTCCTGATGCATCCAGAGAATCGCAAGCAACTGGAATTCCTGCTTCGGGAAGATGGCTACGCACCCGATCGGGAATCGTTGCAGTGGAGCGGTTGGCATTATCGGCGAGCCAGGGCGGACATGGAACGTCAGGCGGCTGATCTGGAAGCCCGCAACCGGATGCTACGCGAGCAGATCGCAAGCCTGAACCAGCCGACCACCCGTGAGGCATCAGGGGCTCAGGCAATTTCGGAAGAGGCATTTTCGGAAGAGGCAGATGTGGGTAACCGAGCCAACCTCGCCCCGCAGAGTCCTGAAGAAACGCCCTTGGCGACCCCTCTGGAGTTAGTTCCGCCGGTCGATCTGCAGCCACCACCAGCATCCAGTCCCGGGACGGAAGCATCGCTTGCCGCAGGTCCCTCCATTGTGCCGACTACTGACAGCCTGGGTAGCTACCGCTTCGACCCATCCAAAGACGTTCACGCAGGACTGGTTCTCGGAGTCGGGATCGGCAGCACTCGCTACCGAAATGCCGAAGGGAAGGTGGAAGACTACTTCTTCATCCGCCCTGGAGATGACGTGTCGCTCGCATTCCCCGGCGCTGGGACACCACCACGGGCCATCGAGTCGATGTTCACGGTAGTCGATATGTATGAAAGCCAGATGAGCGAATACGATTCGACGTTCGCCTTCACGTCGATCGAACAACTGCAGAAGCTGCGAGGCATGTTCGATCCAACCACCGGCGTCGGATCGGTCAATTCCATCCAGATCAAACTGACTCCCGGCACCGACCTCAACTGGGCTCGCGATCAACTGCGGGAGGCGTTCCCGCCGATGCGCACCATGGTGCGTGTCGAATCATGGAAGGATTCCCAGGGCCCATTGCTTGCCGCTGTGCAACTGGAAACCACCATCCTTAACATCCTGCTTTTCATGATCATCGCAGTCGCCGGCTTTGGGATTCTAGCGACGTTCTACATGATCGTCGTCGAAAAAACCAAAGACATCGGTGTCCTGAAATCGCTGGGAGCCCCCGGTGGCGGTATCGCTCGAATCTTCCTCGGTTACGGTTTGCTACTGGGAGCCGTGGGCGCGGGAGCAGGAGCGATTCTAGGTCTTCTATTCGTATGGAATATCAACCGCATCGCTCGCATGATCGAATGGATCACCGGTCGCGAAGTCTTCGACCCCACGGTCTACTATTTCACCAAGATTCCTACCGTGATCCACCCCGGCATGGTTGTCTGGGTGGTCCTGGGGTCGATGCTGATCGCTATTCTGGCCAGCGTGCTCCCCAGCATGAGAGCAGCCCGGATGCATCCCGTGGAGGCGTTGCGATATGAGTGACCAAGGGACGATTTTGGAACGCGAATCACCCGGACGCAACGGAGACTTAAGGAACTTGAAAACCAAGACGCCTCAATTGACACTCTTCCCCTCGCGTGACTGCACCGATCAGGGAATCGCCCTTCAAGCAGTCGATATCCACAAAGCCTACCGCAAGGGAAAATCGGTAGTCCCTGTGCTTAAGGGTGTCGACTTCAGTGCCCCGGCAGGTAAGACCACGGCGATCGTCGGTCAAAGCGGATCGGGAAAAAGCACCCTGCTGCACCTCTTGGGATCGCTGGACCATCCGGATGACGGCGCGATCTTTTATCAGCAGCAGCGAATCGACCAACTGTCGCGACCCCAGCGCGATCGATTCCGCAACGAAAAACTTGGCATGATCTTCCAGTTCTACCACTTGTTGCCGGAGTTATCCGCATTGGAAAACGTCTTGATCCCCAGCATGATCGGGAGATCCTTCGGAAGGTACTGGAGGGAACGAGCCGCATTGCGTCGTCGAGCGATGGAACTGCTGGAACGAGTGGGGCTGGGGCATCGCGCAAGCCATCTGCCTCGCGAGCTATCGGGTGGAGAGATGCAGCGAACAGCGATCGCTCGCGCCTTGATCGGGGATCCGGAGATTCTCTTGGCGGACGAACCGACGGGAAACTTGGATCAGGATACGGGACGAGGCATCCTGCAACTGCTTTCGGAACTCAAGGAAGAAAAAGGGCTGACGGTAGTCATGGTGACGCACGACGAATCGATCGCGGCCCGCGCAGACCACCAGATCCGTCTGCAGCAAGGACGGATGGAAACACTTCCCCAGGCGAAAGTCGTCTGACCGGCCGCTCCCCGGCCCCTCGCTACTTCAGCACCAGCAGGAGGTCATTGGTCTCCACTTGGCTTCCTGATCGCACCAAAAGCTTCTCGATGGTCCCTTCCCGATCGGCGTAGACCACCGTCTCCATCTTCATCGCCTCCAAAGCCAGCAGCTTCTGACCCTTGGCAACTCGATCGCCCACCTGCACCGCGATGCCGATCACCATACCTGGCATACTGGCAGCGATATGCGTCGGATCGGCCGGGTCCGCTTTGACCGCTGCTGCGACTGTCGCTTCCAACGATCGGTCGATCACCTCGACCTCACGCGGCTGACCATTCAGCTCGAAGAAAACCGTACGAGTCCCATCGGGACGTGGCTGACCCACCGCAGCGAACTTGACGATCAGTCGCTTGCCCGCCTCGATATCCACCGAGATTTCTTCGCCAGGCTTGGGGCCGTAAAAGAAAGCGGGAGTAGGGAGCATGCTAAGATTTCCGTACTCGATCGCCGAGTCGAGGAATTCGTCGAAGACTTTGGGATAGAGCACCGAAGTGACCACTTCTTGAGACGTGGGCGTCCGCTGAAGCTTCTGCTTCAGTTTCTCCGCGACGGCGTCGAAGTCGGCGGGCGGAAGCGACTTACCAGGTCGCTCCAGCACCGGTGGGCGATCCCTCATCACTTTGCGGATCACTTCCGGCGGGAAGCCTCCGGGGGGTTGCCCCATCATGCCGCCAACCAGGTCGATCACCGATGCTGGGAAAGACAACTCCTTATCGCTCTGCTGCAACGCTTCGATGCTCAATTGATTGGCTACCAAAAACAGCGCTAGGTCCCCAACCGCTTTGCTGGTGGGGGTCACCTTCACGATGTCCCCCAGCCACTGATTGACCTCTGCATACATTTTGCAGACTTCAGTCCACCGGTCCGACAGGCCAAGAGCCCTCGCCTGCTGGTACAGATTGGTGTACTGACCACCCGGCATCTCATGCTCGTACAGATCTCCAGCCGCCGTCAGCGATTCGCTTTCGTAGGGCCGATACAAGGCTCGCACGTCCTTCCAGTAATCCGCCAGTCGATTCAACGACTCTGTCTTCAACCCCGTCGCTCGCGGACCTGCGCGCAGCGCTTCAACCAAGGTGTTGAGGTTGACCTGCGAGGTACCGCCGGAGAAAGGCGCCAATGCCGCATCGGCGATCTCCAAACCTTCCTCGGCCGCCATCAAGATCGATGCGGCCTGAATCCCTGCGGTGTCGTGAGTATGGAAATGGATCGGGATACCGATTTCCTGCTTCAATGTTCGCACCAGCAATCGGGCCGCATCTGGTTTGCAAAGCCCTGCCATGTCCTTGATGGCAAGAAGATGAGCCCCGCGTTTCTCCAGTTCTTTGGCCAATTCGACGTAGTACTTCAGCGAATATTTCTGGCGATTTTTGTCGAGGATATCACCGGTGTAGCAGATGGCGGCTTCACAGAGCATTCCGGAATCGACGACAGCGTCCATGGCCACCTGCATGTTCTCGACGCTGTTGAGCGCATCGAAGACGCGGAACAGATCGACACCGGTCTGTGCGGCTTCACGGACAAATGCCTGCACGACGTTGTCTGGATAATTGGTATATCCCACCGCATTCGAAGCTCGAAGCAGCATCTGAAAGAGCAGATTGGGAACCTTGGCTCGCAGATCGCTCAATCTCTGCCATGGGCTTTCCTTCAGGAATCGCATGGCGGTATCGAAAGTGGCCCCGCCCCACATCTCTAGCGAGAACAGTTCGGAGGTGGCGTGCGCGTAATAGTCGGCGATCTGGAGCATGTCGTAGGTGCGCAGACGGGTCGCTAGCAGCGACTGGTGCGCGTCTCGCATGGTGGTATCGGTCAGCAGAAGCGCCTTTTGGGAGCGAATCCAGTCGAGGAATTTGGGGGTCCCTAGTTGCTTCCAGCGATCGCGAGATCCCTCGGGTAACGGCTTCGTGCGATCAATGCGCGGCGTGGGTATCGGATCTCTCGAAATGCCGGCCGAAGCGCGCCGCACCTCTTCCGGCTGATTGACGATCGTCTCGGCCAAATACTTCAGCAACCTAGTCGCGCGGTCGCGACGACGGGTCATCGCAAACAACTCCGGCGTCTGGTCGATCATCCGCGTGGTCGCTTGGCCGCTGAGGAACTTCGGATGCGTGATCAGGGACAAAAGAAAAGGGATGTTTGTCTTCACGCCTCGAATGCGAAACTCCTGCAAACACCGCTCCATGCGGGCTGCGGCTTCGTTCATATGGCGTCCGCGAGCGGTCACCTTGACCAGCAGAGAATCGTAGAAAGGATTGACCACCGCGCCGCTGAATGCGCTACCAGCATCCAGTCGTATCCCCATGCCACCGGCGCTTCGATAGTGAGAAATCCTACCGTAGTCAGGGCGAAACTGATTGGCAGGATCTTCGGTTGTGACACGGCACTGGATAGCAAAGCCCTGCGGCTGGACTTCATTCTGACTTGGTAGCCCCTGATCGGAATCTCCCAACCGATACCCCATCGTCACCAGGATCTGAGCACGCACCAGATCGATCCCAGTCACCTCTTCGGTCACCGTATGTTCCACCTGAATCCGTGGATTGACTTCGATGAAGTAGAACTTGCCCGTATCGGTATCAAACAAAAACTCGACCGTCCCCGCACATCGATAGTTCACCCGCTTGGCGATAGCGACGGCCGCTTCATGCAACTGAGCCGCTACGGCGCGATCGAGGTGGGGGGCTGGCGCGATTTCAACCACCTTCTGGTGTCGACGCTGCACAGAACAATCACGTTCAAAGAGATGCATCACCTGACCGTGAGCGTCCCCAAGAACCTGCACCTCCAAATGCCTCGCCCGGCCAACCAGCTTCTCCAGAAAGACTTCATCGCTTCCAAACGCATTCTTCGCCTCCCTCTGCGCCTGTTCCAAAAGCCCCGGCAACAGCTCGGCCGACTCCGCAATCCGCATCCCTCGCCCGCCACCACCTTTGGATGCCTTTAGCATGATGGGGAACCCCATACTCGCAGCAAGCTCCTGCGCTTCCTGCAGCGATCGGACGGCGTGCTTGGACCCCTCCAAGACCGGAACGCCAACCTCTTTGGCGATCCCACGTGCCGCCACCTTATCCCCCAGCAGCTTCAGCGCCTCGACGGTGGGACCGATGAAGGCGATCCCTGCTTTCTCCAAAGCCTCCGCAAAATCCGGATTCTCCGACAGGAAGCCATACCCCGGATGGACCGCATCAACGCCTCGCTCCAAGCAGATTTCGACGATCCGGTCGATGTCCAGGTACGACCGAATCGGTTCCCCCGGCTTGCCAACCTGATACGCCTCGTCCGCCTTGAATCGATGGAGCGCAAAGCGATCCTCATGAGAATAGACGGCGACAGTCCGTATCCCCAGTTCGTGGGCGCTTCGAAAGACACGCGTAGCGATTTCACTACGATTGGCTACCAACAGCTTGCGGATCGGTCGGATCATCTGCGGCTCCCCTGATGCTCTCAGTCCAGCAACTGCAATTGGATCATTCCATGCATGCATCCATCGCGGCAGGAATGAATGTCCCTACCCAATCTTCAATGCATCCAAAATCGTCCCAATGCTCTCTGTAGAAACGTCTTCCAAAGACGCTCAACAACGATGCTGTCGATTGTCCAGCCCAGGAGAGAAATCAGCAATAGCCAGAACCGGCACCCTAGGGATCCCGCCCACATTCGCGAGGGCCTGCATCGAATTTGCTCATGATAAGCCTTCGTATTATAGCGCCATCAACGACGATCCGTGAGTTCACATCGTCCACCCATCCGGCAAAGTCTCATCCTTGATCATCACCGGAATTCCATCGCGAATGTAGATGGGCGCGTGATCGTCGCACTGGTCTTTGTTGTATCGATTGACCACCTGGACATGCTGTCCAATCCTGCTGTTCTTATCCAAAATCGCTCGATCGATCAGGCTTCCTTTGCCGATCCCGACCGGAATCCCTCCACGGCTTCGCAACCGCTGCCGTTCTTCGTCGGATTCAAAATAATCGGCACCCATCAGGATGGAATTGCGGATGGTGACCCCCTCGCCGATGTTGCAGCGCACTCCGATGACACTGTTCTCGATCACCGCCCCTTTCCCGATTCGGCATCCCTCGGATATCAAGGAATCATGAATCGTCGCCCCTTCGATCACTGAAGGAGGCAGGAAACGTGGCCGCGTGTAGACCGGTTGCTCTGCATTCAGCAAATCGAACGAAGGATCTGGCTTGGCCAACATCAAGTTGGCTTCGTAAAACGCACGGATCGTCCCAATATCCTCCCAGTAGCCATCAAAGAGATGGGCCTGGACGTGGCGACTTCGGATCGCCGCCGGAAAAACTTCCTTTCCAAAGTCCTGGTAATTCGTCTTGTCCAGGACATCAAAAAGCAGGTCGCGATTGAAGATGTAAAGGCCCATGCTGGCAAGGCAGTCTCTCCCCTTGGCATCGATCCCTCGGGAATCGATCCAACCGGGCTGCATCCTCATCGAATCGATCTCGACGTCGGACTGGGGTTTTTCGAGGAATCCCTGAACCCTTCCCGAGTCATCGCAACGCAGCACTCCCAGCGACTTCGCCTCCCCGCGATGCACCGGGATCGCGGCAATCGTTACCTCCGCCCCCGATTCGACATGGGTTCGAAGCATGTCACGGTAGTCCATGCGATAGAGTTGATCGCCCGAAAGAATCAGAACGTACTTCAGATCCTTCCGGTCAAGGTGAAGCAGGTTCTTTCGTACGGCATCGGCGGTACCTTCATACCAATTGGTGCCCGCGTCCATCGTCTGCTGAGCTGCCAGAAGTTCAACGAATCCGCCATTGAAATGATCGAATACGTAGGTTTGGCGGATGTGTTTGTGAAGACTGACCGACAGAAACTGCGTCAAGACGAAGATCTTGTTGATACCCGAGTGGATGCAGTTGCTGATCGGAATATCGATCAGTCGGTACTTGGCCGCAAGTGGCACCGCCGGCTTGGCGCGGATCTTGGTGAGCGGATAAAGCCGGGTGCCGCGTCCGCCACCTAGAATCAACGCCGACACCGTCCTTAGATCCGGAAGAGCCTTGCCCATCGCTCCCTCGCTCCTTCGTTGCAGCCGTCATCAGAAAGGGCTTCCACCGAACGCCCTGAACGCAAATCATCATAACAGATGGACGCCGCGATTGCCTGCCGATGCCACGATCTTCCACCGTGGAAACGCCAGCCGGCTCAATCCTGCCCGTTGCCTTTCAGATCCATCAACTGCTGCTCCACCGATGGTGCAGCCCACGACGCGGCCAACCAACTATCCACCCGCAGCAGCTCGCCCAACCGCTGCTGAAGCCTCTTGAGTTTCGGTCGATCCCAATCGACGATGAAAAAGGCGGCTCCACTACCTGTCATCGAATGGCCAAGCCACGTCGACTCCCTCGATAACTCCTTGAGAACCCGCCGGACACCCTGCACCCATGGCACCTTCTCAGCTAACGCCAACTCCAGCCGATTGACGCACATCGGCATCCGACTTGAATCGCCGGATCCCTCCAACCACTCTTTGCATGCCGCCGAAGACACTTTCCCATGCGAATGGGTAACCAGAGCAAAGACCTCTCGCGTCGAACAGGTCTGCTCCGGTTGAAACACCAGGAACTGCAATTCCCTGCCAGATGCGATCGGCTCCAACACCTCCCCCCGCCCTATGGCTCGAGCCGCCCACAATCGCCCTACAGGCCCCGTAAGGAAGAAATTGATATCGCTGCCCAAGGAGGCGGCCAGTTGATGAGCCAGTGGCCAGTCGACCGCACCTCGAAGCGCCAACATCCCTGCCACCAATGCCGCCGCTGCATCGCTGCTTCCACCACCTAATCCAGCCTGCGCAGGAATCGATTTCTCCAGCACAACCTCCAGCCCATCGGAGACTCCCCACTCGGCTCTCAGTCGCTCCAAGGCCCGCACCACGAGGTTCGATGCGTCGGATGGAACATTCCAGTGAGCCGGAAACCGCCCGGTTTCCGGCACTTTCACGCGGAAGCGAATCTCCGTCGACTCCAATCGTCTCACCAACAACCGATCGGTGCGATCGATCGCGACAAGGATCGTGTCCAGTTCATGGTAGCCATCCTCCCGCCGCCCCAGCACCTCCAGGTGGAGATTCACCTTGGCAGGAGTCGTGACGCTCCAACCATCGCCACTTCGTTGCAGAAGCATTGAGCCTCCCTATTCCCAGAAAGTCTCCATCCATGGAGTCAGTCGACCGAGGAACCGATGCGCATTCCCAAAACCGCCACGAGACTCCATCCCACCACACCAACCGAATTCTCAGCGAGTCCAACGCCCTGGCCCCTCGAACCGCCGCACTTTGCTCGATGGATCATTCTGAAATCCAATCGTCGGCTCCCCATGGAACACTTCGAAAATCTTCCACTCTTTCCCTTCTCGATGGAATTCGACTTCGACGTATTGGGGATGATCGCGTCCAGCCCCCCCGACGTCCGCTTGCACGACGACATTCATTCGTATTTTTGCCGTCGTGGGAGCGGAACTGGGAGTTAGATCGATTCCGTGAAGACGGGTGATCTGAGCTTTCTCGACCTGAACCCCACGGCTCTGTGCGATCCCATCGCGCAGCGCCGGAGAGGCCCCTGGCGAAAGCATTCGTTCAATCTCCTCGATCCGATTGGCTGCCACTAGGCTCATGACACGATCCATTTGCCGGACCACCTCCTTGCGAGGCGAGTCGGAATTGATCGAAAAAAGGACCAACACCAGCGTCGCAATCGCCAGTCCAATCCCGGTTCGAAACGCCGCTTGGTTCCCCGTCTGAACCCAGCCCCACAGCGTCGCCAGCGTGAAAAAGAAACCACCGAGCGCGATCTGCCAGGGATGCTCTGCAATCCATGTCATTTGCTTGTCTCCCGTTTTGGCTACGGACATCCAACCTGCAGGTTGGAAGTTCACCACTGCCTAGGTACCTGCATCCTATGGCGATGGAAAGCGATAAAACAAGATCTTGGAATCCATGCGATGGCTACTACCAAGTCGATTCGACCCGACCCAAAGAACAGATGCCGCTGTCATGGATCGACTCGATATCCAAGACAGATTCGAAACCCATCGCGGGAATCCGAATAGGTCACGCCGTGAATCCCCAGTCGAACCGCGCACCGCGCGTTGCCCGGAACATCAAAGTAATTGCCTCCCCGACAGACCGGTCGGCTCACCGTCTTCTTCGAGGAGTCCTCATAATGAATCTCTTCGTGCCCACCCTTTGGGTCGAAATGATCGATCACGAACTCCCAGACCCCGCCGCACATGTCGGCCAGCCCAAAACCGTTCCTCCCTTTGGGCCCATAGTGGTCGACGGGCGAGACAAACGCATACCCATCGCTCCAAGGCGCTTTGGCCAAAGGCCACCCTTTGGTCCGTCCCGGAAGAAAATCCATCGCAGAGATATTCAGGCGCCCTTCCCCATCCTCCAGTTCATTGCCCCACCAGAAGTATTGGCTCTCCGAACTGCCGCCACGGCACGCATACTCCCACTCCGCCTCGGTGGGTAAGCGGTACTCCAGCCCGTCGGGCAATCGATTGGCCGCCTTCTCGCGTTCGGTCAACCAACGGCAAAAAGCTTTCATGTCGTTGTAACTAACGCAAACCACCGGGAAGTCCTCGCGATTGGGAAACCCCCAATTGGGATCCCGCCAACTCTTCCCCTGCACCGATTCCCATGGATGAACCACCTGGGTCGTTAGATGGTAGCCGTCCCACTTGGGATCGAACACCTGCGTCGCACCCCCTACCTTTTCCGCATCGCTCACATAGCCCGTCGACTCAACAAATCGCCGAAATGCGCCCACCGTCACTTCCGTTCGCCCCATCCAAAAAGCGCGTGGCACGTTCACTCTGCGTGGCGACTCTCCCTCATACGACTCCCGCTCCGTCCCCGGCGTCGCGCCTCCCTCGATCCCGGTGGCCCAGGCTTTTTCCTCCGCCGAACTGCCCATCCAGAACTCTCCAGGCGGAATGTAGACCACCTCCATCCCTACGTTCGAACCCAAGTCCAGTCGCCGGGAATCCCCAGACTTGGGCCCCTCCTGCGCATTGCCCTGTTGCGGCAAGAAGCAGCCAGAGCTGAGAATGAAAAAAAGGATGGCTATCCCCACCATTCGGCTGGCATGCATCGATCGTCTCCTTGCCAAGCTAAACTCTCAGTTGTTCCGTCTCTCAGGCCCTTCACAATGTTGGGGTCCCAATGACCAAACACCGAATCTACACCACCAGCTTCGCCAGTGTCTATCCACTCTATGTCGCCAAGGCCGAGCGGAAAGGGAGAACGCGCGACGAGGTCGACTCGATCCTCCGCTGGCTGACCGGGTACACCAACGCGAAGCTGGCCAAGCAGATTGCCAAAAAGGTCGACTTTGAGACATTCTTCGCGGAGGCACCTTTACTGAACCCCAACCGCGAGCTGATTCGTGGAGTCGTGTGTGGAGTTCGAGTGGAAGAAGTGCAAGAACCGCTGATGCGCGAAATCAGGTACCTCGATAAGCTAATCGATGAATTGGCCAAGGGAAAAGCGATGGAGAAAATCCTCCGGCAACCCGATCCAGAGTGACGGGTGGCTGGGACTTGTACCCAGGCCCCTGCCATTGCGTTACACTTTCTCACCTTGTCTCAGATTGCTTTTTGACCACTTCCGAAAAAAGGATTTCGGCATGTTCTCGACTCGATCTCGCGCGATGTTCCTTGGACTGACACTCCCCCTTTTCTTCTTGCACCCGACCGGCCATCAACAGGCATTTTCCGAGCAACCGGGGGCGACGCAGATCTATTTCGGGGGCGACATCCTGACGATGCAAGGGCCAGTTGCCCAGTATGCCGAAAGCCTTGTGGTACGAGACGGCAAAATTCTCTTCGCAGGCGACTTGGCCACTGCCCAAAAGCAGGCAGGCAACGGGGCACAGCGAATCGATCTAGGAGGCAAGACGCTGCTACCCGGTTTCATCGATACGCATGGTCACTTCGTCTACTTTGGCAAGAACCTCGTCGACGCCAACTTGTTCAACTGCGCGGACATCTCCGATCTGATCGCAAGAATGAAGAAGCAGGCGGAGCAGACGCCCGAAGGAGCTTGGATCGTCGGCTTTGGCTACCAGGCTCGATCGATGACCGCGAAACGGCCCCCTACCAGTGAAGAACTCGACCAAATCTCCGCCGATCGTCCAGTCCTTGTCGTCGACTCGTCGGGACACCTTGGAGCCGCCAACAGCGCCGCGTTTCGGGCCGCCGGAATCTCGGCGGACACACCCGACCCAACGGGAGGCGCATTCACCCGCGGCAAGGATGGAAAATCGCTGCTGGGTCCGATGGAGGAAACGGCACTCAATGCCGTTCGCGGCATGCGGCCTCCCTTCAGCGACGAACTGGCAAAGCGGGCGATGCTGGGCGCTTCGGAAGTCTGGGCCAGCTACGGCCAGACCACCGCCATGGAGGCGGGATTGGGACTTGGTAACGATGACATCGCAGTCGTGCTGAACGCCATCGATAAAAAACTGCTGCCGATTGATCTTTATATAGCAGCCAAAGACTCTGCCCTCGATGACACACTGGCCGCAGCCTATTCGGTTGCCACCCAGTATGACCTCAAAGCTGGCGGGGTCGTGGATAAACTGCGAGCCGCTCGACCTGACCTCGACAACCGCTACGTCAATCGAGTTCGGCTGGGTGGCGTCAAATTCTGGCTCGACGGTAGCCTCGATACCGCTTGGTTCACGGTCCCCTACACCGCCCCCCCTACCGGAAAAACGGCCGGATTCTCCGGCTATCGCCAAATCCCCGACGAAGTGCTCGACAACGTCTTCGATAAATACTGGCCTACCGATCTTCAAATCCATATGCACATGAACGGCGATGCGGCAGCAGACCAAGCTCTCGGTGCCATCGCCAAGGCAGTAAAGAAGCATGGAAAGCGAGACCACCGTCCCGTCTTCGTCCACGCCTCTTGGCTTCGCCCCGACCAGATCGTGCTGATGAAGGAGTACGGCGCCATCCCCAGCTTTCTTACGGCAGGAATCATTCCCGGCGGTGATGCAGTCGTTAAACTCTGGGGCCCAGAACGCTCCGCAGGGGCGATGGCAGCCCGTACATTCCTTCGATCGGAGCTTCCTTTCACCTTCTCACACGATGCCCCCGTTTCTCCAACCCCTTCGATCCTGGCTTTGGTCGATGCCGGCGTCAACCGACTCTCCGGCACCGGTCAGGTTGTAGGTCCCGATGAAAGGATCAGCCCCTACGATGCCCTGCGCGCGGTCACTGCGATGGCCGCCTACCAACTGAAGGAAGAGAAAACCAAAGGAACGCTAGAAACTGGCAAGCTAGCTGACTTGGTGATCCTCGACAAGAATCCTCTGAAGGTCGAGTCGACAGCCATCAAGGACATTGTTGTCCTGGAGACGATTAAGGAAGGTGTAACCATCTTCCAGCGCTAGACAGGTAGCATGTTCGATCAGATCGCCCCCGCCGTCGATGTCGGCGGCGGGGGACGACATCGATTGGATGAGGCGATTTCCTCATCGCCACCCTCCCCCCTGCGCCGCCTTGAATCGCTCACATGCCTCCATGGCCTTCCTCCACTCGCTGCGATTCGCTAAGTCCAGAATCTTCTGATACTCGCTCCACTGCCGATCGGATAGCGCCTTCGCCTCATGCTGGCCCTTCAGCAAATCACTCATCCTGGCAACTTGCTGAGCATTCTCTGAGGAGATCGCGGTGGATAGCAGCTGCAAGTAACGCAGCTGGTCTGTTGGAATTTGAGGAGGCCGCTGAAGGTACATGAGACTGACGATCGCAGCGCATGCGAGAGCAACCGCCACTGCGCCCAAGGGAAGCCAGAGCCGTTGAATGGAGCCCACGGCGATCGAACGTTCCTTGGCTCGCTTCATTCCCACTCGTCCCCAATCGACTCCCCTTTTGCCGAACTGGACATGGCGGCCCATGTGGGTTGATGGATGGTGGCGCTGATGAAGCGAACGCTGCCATCGCCCATCGACACAAAGGCCCCACCAACATGCTCGCTATACATTTGGCAGACGTTGGACAGTGGGCTGTTGGGTGGATGAATCGGCGCAAACCCAAGCACCGGATCGATCTCCGACTTCGACGGCCCCGAATGCACATTCAACAGCGTGGCGGCCAGATCGCACTGCGCTAGTGGGAATCGATTCGGTTGATTGGCACATACGAGCGCACTCGGCACCACGCCCACCCAGGTCTTGTCGCTGAGAACGGGATGATGTTCACCAAGAAACACGGTGTTGCTGAGCCCATCGGAGACGTCACTCAAGCGCGTACGGCTGTTTCGATAGAGCGGTCCGTCGGCAATCCCCCGATAATCCTCCGCCGGCTCTCCCCATGGCTCCTCCTGCCCAGCGTTGGCGACATAGGTACTTCTCCCGAAGGTCGCAAGAACTCTGCCGGAGGAATCACGCACCTGAACCGGTCCTTCACCCCGTGTGGCTGAGGGACAAAGGAAGAACGGCAGTCGTGCCCGAACCGCTTCTCCCTGGGCCGTCTCCCAGCACGCCGACTCCATCTGCAGCCTTCCATGCAAAACCGCTTGATCCAGTTGTGGCAGAATCAACGCACTCCAGGCGAAACCATTGGGCCCGTCGAATGTGAAAGGATCCCTACGAGGGTCACGGGTATTGGCAACGTAGGAAGGTGGGAAGAGCCGATACGCACTTTCGTAGTTCAAAAGAGCCAACGACTGCTGCTTGAGGTTGTTGGAACAGGTTACCCGACGCGCTGCCTCCCTGGCGGCCTGGATTGCGGGCAACAAAAGCGAAACCATTACCCCGATGATCGCGATCACAACCAGCAATTCCACCAAAGTAAAGCCACGGTTCCGACGAACGGCTTTCGTCTCTCTCGCCCCGAGGATCGACATCGCTGCAACTCCTCTGAAAACTTTGGTGGTATGAAATGTAGCCAGCGCTACAACTGAAGTGTATCCTTGGCTACACCAGTTTCAACCACGCCGGAATGTGTGAAAAATCAAATCTTTGGTTTCGCAGCATCGCCCCTTTTGCCGCAAACTGGAAGCTGCCAAGAGATCTGGCTAAAATCAAAGATCGCTCTTGATGAGCTTCCATCGCCGGACCATGATTTTCCACACCCCTGCGGATGCACCGATGCGAAACACCAGCTCGCAGAAAAAGCCTGCAAAAAACCAGCACGCAAGTGTCCGAGAAGACCACGCCACGGAATTAGCTCAGGATTACGTCGAGGCGATCGACGACCTGATTCGAGAGGACGGCACCTGTCGTTTGATCGAAATCGCTCGACGCTTCGCCGTCAGCCATGTCACCGCCAATCGAACCTTGGCAAGGCTGAAACGGGATGGCTTGGTCGAAAGTCAACCCTACGGCCCCATCACGCTGACAGCCGATGGCAGACGCATGGCCCAGGCTGCTCGCCGACGCCACAAAATCGTTCTCGATTTTCTGATCGCACTGGGAGTGGACGACCAGACGGCTACCAGCGATGCGGAAGGGATGGAGCATCATGTGAGCAAAAAGACCCTGGCTGCGATGGCTCGGTATCTGCGAAACCAACTTGGGGCAGGGAAAATCCCAAGCTGAGGAATCCTAGTCAATATGCAGTCGCACTGGTTGCCGAAGAAGAGTCGTTCGACCGGTTTTCGCGTGAGGATCACTTAGCCCTCGTCAACAACGGCATCGCCCCGATTCCAAAGCTTACTGATCATTTCTTGGCCAGCGCCCAAATCACAATCGGATACTCAGGGTCATTCTCTAGCGAATGCCATGCTTTGTTGTAGATCACCCAGCGGCGTCCTAGGTTAGCTTTGACGCAAGCCTTATTGCCCCATGAAGCCGTCTGGATCTTGTCCAATTCGAAACCACACTCCGCCAAAAAGTGCTTCATCCCCAGTTCCGTCCAGCGTGAGCAATCGACTGGGTGGTTGTGAATCTTCAGGAGGAAAGGAGTGCTTATAAGCAGATGGCCCCCGGTATTCAGCATTTCATAGACGTTTCGGCCCGCTCGGTAAGGCCAGAGAAGATGCTCGAAAACCTGCTCGGCAATCACCAGATCGAATCGCTCCGGAAGAACACCTTCGCAAATATCAAATTCCGGATAGGACGGCGCCAAGTACTCACGGAAATAATTGGGCTTGTTCCAATTGGTTCCCGATATTTCACAGACTTTCAACGACTTTGGATTCAACCCCTCCACCAATTTTTCTGTCTCACGGTTCATCACCTGACGAAGCCACATCGACTGCGGATCACCCGAAAAGACGTAGTCACCAATCAAGGGTCTCAACCACTGCCATCGAGGGCTGTACAGGGTTCTTTTCAGAAAACTCAAAATCGCACCTTTCCATTAATCCCATTATCCGCGGAAAAAGTTATTCATCGATGCGCTGTCAACGTAAGAGAGTTTTCTCGAGGAGTTCGCGATCCATCCAACTTTGCGCCGACTCACCTCTGAAAACCAGCGTCACATCGTTACGTCTAGTCTTCGCTGTTCTACATCCAGAGGAACCCAGTCATCTTATCGTAAAACAAGATTGCCTCTGTTGTCCACTCTCGATCGCCCCCCCGTCAAAGCCTCTTACAGAGAGGGGCAGTGACATCATCAAATAGGTCACGGCACTTGCAGGTCGTACCCCATCCCGACCAGCTTCTGTCTCAGCCCCGCGATGGTCTGATCCACCATCGTATCAATTCTAGGAATCAGCCCTTCGATCTCCCCCTTGCTGATCTCATACTGCTCGCGATGGGTCTTGGTGGGGCCATGTGTCGAGGACAGCATGCCGAACAGCACATTTTCCAGTCGTTCGGCGGGAGCGGGCACCGCTTCGATGAAACGATCTTTCAAAATGGGATTGCCTTTTGATTCCTTGACAATTTTTCCTGCGTCGATCAACGCCTGATGAATCTCGGCTCGAACAGCCGCTGACTCTGGTGCACTCTCATCCATCACTGAGTCCAATTCCTCCAGTTGCTCCATCCCCCGATCCAGCTTCGCAATCGCACGCTGGAAACGATTCTGGAGTGCGACAACCGTGTTCTGAAACTCCAAAGACTGCTGCCGATCGACCGGTGGCACCGTCGGTGCAGCCAGCGGCTCCAATCGGAACGTCACCACTTCGGATAGCGCCTTGGCTTCCTTTCCATCCCACATAGCAACCACAGCCGTATAGTCCCCGGGAGCCGCTATCGTCTGCGGGCCGTTGCCTCGGAGGGGAGACTTTTTCAGGTCCCATGAAACTCGATGCAGGCCATCGCCCTCGGGTAGCGGAACCCTCGCAACAAAAGCGCCCGCTAGATCCGAAATTCGAACAAACCGCATCGGTACGAGTTCCTCGGACTCCTTATCCAGTTCCGCCAAGGAGGGAATGCGGGCATCCTGATTGGCTTTCGCCGCTGCGCTCTCGGCTTCCTGCCGCGTCGATTTCAACGACTTCAGCTCCTCCTTCAAGTGGACTGTGAAGACTGCTCCCTGGGTCGGATTGTCGGAGGTGAAGAACGAATCTCCCTGAAATCCCTCGCGGCTTCCCATCCCTCCCAGGCGATCGGTCGGCTGGTACCACCAAGCCCGCCGCACCGGAAACAGCCAAGCATCCCGCTCCAGCTTCTCGATCGTCAATTCCCGCAGCGGCGAGTAATCGTCCAGCACATAAAAGCCACGCCCGAATGTCGCTGCAACCAGGTCATTCTCCCGCTTCTGAATCGCGAGGTCCCGAACCGGGATCGTCGGCATCCCCGAGGAGAATTTGAACCAGTGGCCACCGCCGTCGACCGAAGCAAATACGCCAAACTCAGTCCCAAGAAACAGGAGATTCGACTGCACGTGATCCTGCTCGATCCGCCACACCAAATGCCTTTCGGGCAACGTCGATGCAATCGACTTCCAGGTTCTGCCTCGGTCGACACTCTTGATCAGGTAGGGTCTGTAGTCACCCGTCTTGTGATGATCCAAACAGGCATAGACCGTATCTGGTTGGTGCCGATCCGCCTTGACATCATTGACGAAGGCGCCTTCTGGGACATCGAAGAAGCGGTCGATGCGTCTCCAGTTCTTTCCTCCATCCTCGCTGACTTGAATCAATCCGTCATCGGTCCCAACATACAGCAACCCCTCCACCAATGGTGACTCACTGATCGAGGTGATATTCCCGTAGGCGCTCATCGCCAGCAGGTCGAACCCGGCATCGATCCCCCACACCCTTCCCATCACCGGCAGTGTCCACCGATCGATCCCCTTAGAGAGATCTGGGCTGATCGTTGTCCAGGAGTCTCCCCGATCGTCGCTGCGATGCACTTTGCGACTGCCGAAGTAGATCCGCTTGGGATCATGTGGACTGATGAGAATTGGGGAATCCCAGTTGAATCGAAAATCCTGCTCGCCCGCTGCAGGCTGGGGCCGGATATCGAGTGCTTCTCCGGTCTTCCGGTCGTATCGATGCAGAAAGCCCTGCTGCGATTCGCAGTAGATGATGTTGGGGTCCGTAGGATCGATTGCGTTGTCGTGCCCATCTCCCCCGAGCACAACCTGCCAGTCCGAGTTGGTGATTCCTTGCACATTCGCAGTGGCTACAGGACCGTACTGCGTGTTGTTGTCCTGCGTTCCACCCACCACATGATAAAAAGGAAGATCGTAGTCGACGTCGACCTTGTAGAACTGGGTTACCGGCAGATTAGGGAAGAAACGGTAGCTCTTCCCAAAATCATTCGATTGATACACACCACCATCGCAACCGACCAGCAGGAAGTCGGGATCGGTCGGGTGAAATACCACCGCATGATTGTCGACATGCTTGGCCCGCCCCTCGATCGGCGTGAAAGTCTCCCCCCCATCCATACTGCGGACCAGCGTATCGTTTGCGTGATAGATCACATCAAAGCGGTGTGGGTCCAGGTAGATTTCCTGGTAGTAGTGCGGCCCCGTTCCACCCGATACAAAATTGCTCTTCTTCTGAAAAGACTCTCCCCGATTCTCGCTGCGATAGAAACCACCCTCTCGATTGGGTAGTTCGATCGATGCGTAGACGACATGGTTCTTCTGCGCGGAGATCCCAAGCGCAATCTTGCCTTTGTCGCCAGTCGGCAATCCCTCAGTCAACTCCCTCCACGTCTCGCCACCGTCCGATGACTTGTAAATGCTCGACTCCGGTCCCGTATCCAGCAGCGCCCAAACCGTCCGGTGGCGCTGATGCGTTGCGGCGTACAGAGTGTCGGGCTCAATGGGGTCCTGGACCACATCGGTAACACCGGTGTACGGCCCCTTGCTGAGAACGTTCTTCCATGTCGCTCCGCCATCGGTGGTCTTGAACAAACCTCGCTCGCCCCCAGCAGACCACAACGGTCCCTGGGCCGCCACGAAGACCACATTGGAATCGCGAGGATCGATCAAAATCTTGCTGATGTGATCCGAATCCTTGAGCCCCAGATGCTCAAACGTCGCTCCTCCATCCTTGCTGCGATAGACCCCATCGCCAAAACCGACGTGCCTGCCGCTGACATTCTCGCCAGTCCCAACCCAGATCGTATCGCTCTTCCTGGAATCGACCGTAACACAGCCAATCGAATAGGACGGCTTGCTATCGAAAATGGGAGTGAAGGTGGTCCCCGCATTGGTTGTCTTCCAAAGACCTCCCGATCCCACAGCGACGTACCATGTACTAGGACGAGTGGGATCGATGGCGATATCGGCGATTCGCCCCGCCATGAATGCAGGCCCAATGCCCCGAAACTTGAGCGACCCGACTAGGTCAGAGTCAACCCGATCGGCAAGCGATTTGGGAGCTGGCTCTCTCGAAGAATCAATCGGCTCCTGCCCCAAGCCCGGGTCGATGCAGACCATCAGGAAAAGCAAGGAGAAAGAAGCAAAGCGATAGAATCGTTTCATGGCTGGGGCAACCATCTTGTCAGACAAAGGAATAGAACCCATCGATTCCTCCCAGTCTGCTTGCCAACAGCACCAGCGTCAATTTCCAAGTTGCCATGATGACGCAAAGTGATCTGCATCGATCGCTACAACGATCCCCTTCAGCTCGAAAAGCCAAGATGCCCGTCGATTCCAACGAATCCACGGGCATCTTCGAAGACAAAGAGAATATCCCTCGAGGAGCAGCAAAAAACCGATCCTACTGCCCCTGCCCTCGGGAGAACCCAGGCTTCCCGTCAAAGTTGTAAAGCCCTTCCAGCTTGACGAACTCCAACCCCGCCTTGGTGATCCGATCCAGCAGTGCAATGATGGCAGTGTGAGGCACACTGCCACCCGAACCTTCGGGCAGGCTGAATCGGCAGCGACTGACATCGACCGTGAAGGTCTCCGCCATACCACCCGGCCAAACCTTCATGCCGCGATTGGAAATCATTTCCAAGGCCATTCCGTCTCCAGTCAGCGGTTGCAGCTTGGCTGCAAGAGCGTCGATCGAATCGGTCCAGGCGATGAAGACATCCGCCCCCACCATCTCTCGCTTCTCGGTGGATCGCACGTAAGCGGGCCGCGTCGTCAGGGGACGTCGTGGCGCCTGGCTGTAATCGACAGCGCGAAGCACCTGCGGCTTTTGCCCCAGGCGTGCCACGACGGCCTGAGCGAACTCCTTGGTACCCACCTTCTCGCGGGACACTCCTTCCTTGAAAATGTCGTACGTGTGGACTCCATCCTCAATCGTCTTCAGCCACGCGTTGTGCGCCCGCTCGGCGACATCTGCCTGGCCGATGTGCACAAGCATTTGGATAGCCCCAAGGAACAGCCCCGAAGGATTGGCGAGGTTCTGGCCAGCACGACGAGGCGCCGAACCATGGATCGCTTCGAACATCGCACAGCCATCACCGATGTTGGCGCTACCCGCAAGACCCACCGATCCGGCGATCTGTGCCGCAACGTCCGACAGAATATCTCCATAAAGATTCGGCATGACGACGACATCGAACGCTTCGGGCGTATCCGCCAGTTTGGCTGCCCCGATGTCGACAATCCAATGTTCGTTCTCAATGTCCTTGTACTCTGCCGCGATCTCATCAAAGATCTTATGAAACAGACCGTCGGTCAGCTTCATGATGTTGTCTTTGGTAAAGCAGGTCACCTTTTTGCGTCCGTACGCCCGAGCGTACTCGAAAGCGTAGCGCACAATCTTTTCGGTGCCTGGCCGAGAGATCAGCTTCAGGCACTGCATCACATCCAACGTCTGCCGATGCTCGATCCCAGCATAAAGGTCCTCTTCATTCTCACGAACGATCACCACATCCATCTTAGGGTGCTTGGTGCGGATGAAGGGATCGTAGCTAAGGCATGGTCGGATGTTGGCGTAAAGCCCAAACGCCTTCCGAGTGGTGACGTTCAGCGACTTGAATCCACCCCCTTGTGGCGTGGTGATCGGTGCCTTGAGAAACACCTTCGTCGCCCGCAGTGACTCAAACGCACTCGGCTCAATCCCCGCCAGATTGCCCTTGAGGTACTGCTTCTCGCCGATCTCGATCACGTGCTTCTCTAACCTAGCACCGGCCTCCTCGATGATATGCAGCGTCGCCTGCATGATTTCCGGGCCAATACCGTCGCCGTATGCAACTGTGATGGGAGTGGATGCCATGGTTGTTTTCAGCAAGAAAATGACTTGGAAGTGGGTCTCTGAACAGGCCCGCTAGTCTAATAGCGGCCCAGCAAACGCACAACCACCATTGCCGCCACACCCCGCCCCTATACCCAGCCCAAGGCCACGCCCCTTCTGGGTTCATCGGGTCATTTCTTGGGGCATTGCTTTTGATTTCTCGTACCCAGTCCGCCGCGGCGGACGGCACTGGTTCTACGACACCTTGCTCCAGTGTCCCAACGCTTCTTTTCAAGTACGAATACCATTCCTTGAAGTGCGCGGACGATAAAAACTGGTAGCTTACGCTCCAAAGGCACGATGCTTCCTGACTAGGATGCCTGACCATCCCCTTTTTGGCGCAAGGGATTGGCTAACGCCCCTCGAACCCCTCCTCTCCTAAGGCGAATCAGCTGACGTCGCAAACCCACCAAACACCGGAACGCCAAGGATCTCCATTTTTCGCACGCAGGTACCCCAACCGCTCGCCCCCCACACCGCTCTTCCCACGCCGCCGAAAGTCCTCTCCTCATCCCAGCTTCATCGATCGCCTTGGAGCACCAAAAGCGAAAAACGCAGTGCCTGCGAAAGAGTCACCCAGATGCCCCAACCCATCGGGCAAAGCACCACCATCCAAAAAAGCACCAACGGGATGCTACTGTCGTGACGATGGCGGCGACCTGCAGCCATCGCTGCGTCCCCCGACTCTTGCTGCTCTCTCCACCTCCCGCTCCCATCATCCTGAAATAGACTTGCTGCCACCGGCTTTACCATGGCATTGCAGACGAAGCCAACCGCAAGCAGCGCTGCCAGCAAATACATCGTCGTGTCGTAGGCTCTTGCCGGCGCCACCCCGCTGCGGACCTGATAGGCATTGAGATAGTTGACCAGTACCGGTCCGAAAACTCCCGCAACGCTCCACGCCGTCAGCAACCGTCCGTGGATCGCGCCAACCATGCGTGTGCCGAACTGATCTGCCAGGTAGGCGGGGATCGTCGCGAATCCTCCGCCGTACATCGTCAAGATGCCGCAGAAAACCGAAACATACAGCGTCACACTTCCAAAATGCCCAAGCGATGGAATGGACGCGTAGCCCAAACAGCCCAGTGCGAAAAAACAAGCGAAGGTCGCCTGGCGCCCCAGGTAGTCCGAAAGCGAAGCCCAAAAGAATCGCCCCACAATATTGAAAAGGCTCAACAGACCAGTAAAGCCTGCTGCGATCGAGGCAACTTGCTGCAACTGCTGGCTGTCCAACTGCTCAAACGCCAGCGGCTCTCCAATCAGCCTCCCTCCGAAAACTTCCTGCAGCAGCGGAGAGGCCATCCCCAGAAGTCCGATCCCGGCAGACACATTGAGGCATAGCACCATCCACAGCAGGACGAATTGTGGCGTCTTCCAGGCGCGGTCTAAAGGAACATAACGCGATTGCATATCGCCTTTCGGGTGCGAGGACTGCCACCCAACGGGTCGCCAACCTTCCTTCGGGATGCGATAGGCAAAGGCGCCGATCATCATGTAGACCAAGTAGAGCCCCGCAAGGACGACAAAGGTCTGCCAGACTCCAGGGGACGTGGAGCTAGAGAAAAGCTTCATCAGTCGATCTGCCAATGGCGACCCAATCATCGCCCCGCCACCAAACCCCATGATCGCAAGACCAGCTGCCATGCCGCGTCGATCGGGAAACCATTTGATCAATGTCGAAACGGGAGAAAGGTAACCAAGCCCAAGTCCAATGCCACCGATTCCGCCTGCACCAAGCCAGACCAACCAAAGCTGATGGCAGTAGACCCCCAGCGCCGCCAACAGCAACCCGCCGCTCCAACAACATGCCGCAACGAACCCTGCTGCACGCGGCCCCACCGCTTCCAGCCAGCGGCCGAACCAAGCGGCGCTCCCTCCCAAAAAGACAAAAAAGAGCGTGTAGATCCACCCCAAACTCGGCTTGTCCCAGTCGTACTGGGTGGTAACAAGCTTGCCCAAAAGCGTCATCTCCGCAGGTGGTTCGACGCTATGGTCGATCCCAATCAGACGGGTCATGGGCAGCCAGAACACTGAGAACCCATACGCCATCCCGATGCACAGATGGATGCAGAGGGCCGCTGGCGGCACCATCCAGCGATTGAATTCATCGCCAGCAACGATCCGATCTCGCTCCAGCAACGACCACATCCACCACCCCCTTTACGTCCCGGTCGGTTCGACACTGGCCGCCGTTAGAGATCGCCTCTTTGCGATCACGCGACCGCTCTCTTTTTCAACGGGCCGTCCGTGGAGCCAACTCACTCCTATGTCGCCCTGTCATTTAAGATTACATCCGAATGCAGCGGACTGGATCTCCAACCACTGGCGCTCCCGATCAAACCAAAAAATTGGGGCCGCCTGGAAGGAAAGAACTCCCAGACGGCCCCAATGCAAAACCGTGCCTATTGAGTAGGACCCCTTCCTAGCGCACTTCGATGCTCACCTTTCCAAGCACTCCGGTGAAAGCATTTCCTTTCCCTTCGCCATAGGCTTCGTCGACTGGTGTTCCGGTGTCGACACCGGTATCCGCCGTGTCATCCAGCGAAAAGATATTGGCATGCGTCTTCCCGACACTTCCTTCACCCACCTTTTTCCCATCGATGAACAAGGATACCTTACCTCCAGCACCCCGGCCTTGAGCCGCATCGTAATCGAACGACATCTTCAGGGTGTGCTTTCCCTCGTTCATGACTTCAGTACCGGCAACCTGAAACATCTCCAATCCCAGGAAGTTGTAGCTGTACATCGGCCGGCCATGATCGACCCACAAGGACCATCCGCCGAATCGGCCTCCCTGAGCCAACAGGACGCCATGGTTTCTGGTGCCCGATACCTCGACATCGGCCACCATATCGACCGATGCATTTTTCACATTGATAAACGCATTCTCGCTCATGTAGACCATCCCGGGATAGACCGTCAGTTTCGTTCTTCCATCCATCAGATCGGGACGACCCGCCACCTTCGGATCAAATCGCTCAATCGTCCTGTCGTCGATCGGTAGCACATGATGCTCAATCGCCTCCTCGGTAAACAGCGACTGAAGCTCTTTCAATTTCTCCGGCTTCGCTGCAGCCAAATTGTCGCTCATGCTGAAATCCTGATCGACATGGTAAAGCTCCCAGGTATCCTCGGTGAGCGGATGACGGGGCTTGGCCTCCCAGGGAGCCTTGTGGACGGTACCGGCCAACCATCCATCGTGATAAACCGCGCGGTTTCCAGCGATCTCGAAATACTGCGTCTTGCGACGATCTTCTGCCTGGGGAGCGTCAAAGCTATACGCCATGCTGATCCCCTCGATCGGACGCTGCACGACGCCATTGACTTCCTTGGGTGCTGGAATCTTCGCCGCCTCAAAGACGGTAGGTGCCAGATCGACCACGTGATGGAACTGATCCCGGACCTCCCCCTTCGCCTGAATCCCCTTGGGCCAGTGAACGACAGCTCCATTCCTCGTCCCCCCAAAATTGCTCGCCACCTGCTTGGTCCAGGTGAATGGCGTATTGCCCGCAACGGCCCAGCCTGCTGCGAAGTGGTTGAAGCACTCCGGCCCACCCCACTGGTCCAGCTTACCCAGCATGAATTCAGTCGACTCAGCGACGCCGTTGAAATAGGTCCCTTCGTTGAACATGCCCAGCATCCCACCTTCGGCGCTCGCTCCATTATCTCCCACGACGTAGATGATCAGCGTGTTGTCTAGCTCCCCGAGATCCGCGATCCCTTGCACCAGCCGCCCCACCTCATGATCGGTATGCGACGCAAACCCGGCAAAAACCTCCATCTGCTTCGCAAACAGTCTCTTCTCCTCGTCGCTCAAATCTTCCCAATCCTTGATCGCCTCTGGCTTGGAAGCCAACTTCGTCCCCTTGGGAACCACTCCAAGTTCGATCTGCCTAGCCAAAGTCTGCTCGCGCAGCTTGTCCCACCCCATGTCGAACTTGCCTTGGTACTTCTCGATCCAATCTTTAGGCGCATGATGGGGCGCATGCGTTCCACCGGTCGCGAAGTACATGAAGAACGGCTTGTCGGGTGTGAGCGACTGTTGCGAACGCATCCAGGCGATCGCGCGATTGGTCATGTCGGTAGTGAAGTGATAGTCCTCATCCCCCTCTGGCTTCCTCATCGGGGTCGTTCCATGGACGATCATCGGATCCCACTGATTCGTTTCGCCTCCGATGAAGCCGTAGAACTCATCGAAACCGGATCGGGTTGGCCATCGGTCGAATGGACCGCTGACACTAACTTCCCATGGGGGAGTTTCGTGGTACTTTCCCCAGGCAGAGGTGGAATAGCCATTCATCCTCAGCACTTCAGCCATTGGGGTGATCGACTGTGGCCGAATCCCGGTGTTCCCTGGAAAGGCCGTCGCCACTTCCATGATGGCACCCGCATTGTTGCTGTGGTGGTTGTAGCCTGTCAGCAGAGCCGTGCGAGTCGGACTGCAGAGGGCCGTGGTATGAAAACGGTTGTACTTCAGCCCATTGCCCGCCAGCCGATCCAGCGTCGGCATCTGACACGGACCACCAAAGGCACTCGAATGACCGAAACCAATGTCATCGATCAGCACCACCACCACGTTCGGAGCCTCTTTGGGTGCCTGGACTTCCCATCGCGCCGGCGCCTTCGCCTGCCTGGCATCCAGATCTTTGTAGGTGGGTGCAACCGGTTCATGAATCGGCAACACCGTTCGATCCACCAAAGCTGTTCCAGTGGCAGGCGACTGAGCGATCGCCAACTGTGCAAGAAAGAAGGTGCCCGAAAGACTCATCAGGCCCCCGGCGAGCCGCTGCGAAAATCCCATCATGATCTCCGTAAAAATAAGAAAACAAGTCCGAGATTCCAGGCCATCGATTCCGGACAATCGCATCACCACAGAAGTGTCTCGATGATGGAATTAGAGCATCCAGGCCAGATGCCACCAACCACCCCCATCACGTGGATGAGGAAGACGCCCGATGACGCACCATGGACTTCTCCGAATCTTCTTCCAACGAGAGTGCTTGGCTTTCACCCAAAACCAAAGGGTGCATTCCGCCCGTGGGGACTCCATTTCCTTTCCTCGCTCAATGAATTTCTTAGCCAATTTTACTTCTTTGAACCTACCGACCCGCCTGATCGCAGGGGACAATCCCAGTCGCTTGCCTCCCTGAATCAACGACTTCTACAATGACGGGATCGAGCATTTCGGTGACGAGAGAGCCCCGCTTTCCTCTGCTTCAACCAGCAAACGCCTCCTCTTCGCCGATCCGATGCAATCGAGAGTGCCGCTTTTCGAACACCTTGTCGAATCAAGAAGGACTTGGCGATGAGAACAGCCTGGCTAATTGGTGGTCGGAGAACACCTATCGGTAGGTACCTGGGTGATCTCTCCAGTCTCTCTGCCACCCATTTGGCAGGTCGAGCGATTGCGGCAACGGTCGAAAGATCAGGCATCGACCCGAAGGATCTTGGAGAGGTCATCATGGGGCAGGTGCTTTCGGCAGGTGCTGGACAGGCCCCGGCTCGCCAAGCCCTCCACGCAGCTGGACTGCCCGATTCCATCGGCGCCGTGACGATCAACAAGGTCTGTGGTTCGGGCCTCTTTTCAGTCATGCTCGCCACCCGCTCGATCCAAGCTGGTGTCTACCAGGCTGCGATAGCAGGCGGCATGGAGAGCATGAGCCAAGCGCCACATCTGTTGAGGAACTCACGCACCGGCTGGAAATACGGATCGCAGCCACTCTTGGATGCCATCGAAGTCGATGGGCTGCTTTGCCCTCGCGGCCACTGCTTGATGGGTAGCTATGCTGAACGGGTCGCAGAGCAGCATGCAATCAGCCGCCAGGAGCAGGACGAATGGGCACTGGTCAGCCACCAACGGGCGATCACCGCTCAGCAACAGCAACTCTTTTCAGAAGAACTAGTCCCTGTCGCAGTGGGAGACAAGCTGACAGTCTCTCAGGATGCCGGACCTCGCAGCGACAGCTCGCTTGAGAAGCTTTCCAAATTGAAACCTGCTTTTCATCCAACCGGAACCGTCACCGCAGGAAACGCTTCGACGCTAAGCGACGGAGCTGCATCGGTGCTTGTGGTCGATGAGGATCTTGCTCGACGACTGCGTCCTGCGGTTGCTTATCGAGTTGCAGGCTGTGCGGTGATGAGCCGTCAGCCGGAAGACCTTTTCATCGCTCCTGTCGGTGCGGTCCAGAAACTGCTTTCCCAAGTCGGCATCTCCACCGGCGAAATCGATCTCTTTGAGATCAACGAAGCGTTCGCATCGCAGACCCTTGCCTGCATCAGGGAGCTGCGAGTGGATCCAGATCGAGTCAACGTGCAAGGTGGTGCCATTGCGATGGGCCACCCGATCGGCTGCAGCGGGACCAGAATCTTGGTCACCCTGATGCACGCGCTGCAGCATCGCAAGGGTCGGTACGGTGTCGCAACGCTTTGCTTGGGAGGTGGCGAGGCAGTTGCCATGCTGATTGAACGACACGGCAAATGATTTCTCTTCGCTCCTGCGAGACCGAACACAGAGGCGCGGGTGATCTGGGGCGATCGCAAGGGTTTCTGACCGATATCGACGGTTCAGCCCGATCGATCATTTCGGTTTGGGTTTGGCAAATCGTTGCAGGGCGTCCTGAACCTCCGGACGGCTCAAAAGCTCAAAAAAATGCTCCCGCTCGGCTCTCTGCCCAGCCTCAAAGGATTTGTTGATTCCAATATCGATGTAGCTTGCAATCGCCTTCCGTGCTGGAACAGAAAGCAAAGCACCCGAATCGCCGGACATCGTAGCCGCCCGGCTCCGCTTCGTCTGACATCCATTCCATTCGATTCGATAGCGATCTTCTTCCGACAGCCTTCGTACGTTTGGCAAAGGCCTGCCTTTCAGCCGTTCAACCCAGCGTTGCTTTTCCAACTCCTGATCATCATGGCTCCAGATCCCATCGATTAGCCCGATCTCCACTGCTCGCTCCACCCCAACCGCTTCACCGGAGAAAAGCAATTCCATTCCAACCGTGATACCGACACGCGCTGGAAACCTTTGAGTCCCTCCCCAACCCGGAGTTAGTCCCAGTTTTGATTCAGGTAAGCCCAACTGGGTATCAGCCGCATTCGACGCGATCCGGTAGTGGCAAGCCAACGCCAGTTCCAAGCCACCCCCCAGGCAAGGTCCATCGATCCAGGCGATCGTCGGAACCTTCAAGCCCTCCAACCGACTGAAGGCATCTTGGCCGGTCTTCAGAAATGCACAGATCTCCGAATCCTGTCGAACTTCCAGAATCCTCTTCAGATCTGCCCCGACGACATAACCTTTCTCCTTCCCACTCCGAATGACCACAGATCGCTTTAAAGAATCGCCTTCCACAAGATCTACGATCGACACCAGCTCCTCAAAAAACTCTTCGTCGAGGACATTGAGCCGACGGCCCTGCATGTCGATTGCGATGTCGACAAATGAATCTCGGGAGAAATCGACTTTCAGGTGACGGTAGTTCCTCACCTTCGATCCTCCATCGCAACCCAGTTTCTCGGGGCGGGCCCGATGTACTGAGCCAGCGGACGAATCAGCCGATTGTCCTTGCGCTGCTCGAGGATATGAGCAGACCAACCGGCGATTCTCGAGAGCACGAAGATCGGTGTAAACATGTCGGTGGGAATCCCGAGGCAGTGATAGAGCGATGCGGCGTAGAAATCGACGTTGGGAAAAATTTTCTTCTCCCTCATCATCACTTCTTCAATTTTCTCAGAGATCTCAAACATCGACTTCCTTCCAGTCGCTTCGCAAAGCCGCATCGCCCAGGGCTTGATCAAGTCCGATCGTGGGTCGTTCTTCTTGTAGACCCGATGCCCGAATCCCATCACCTTCTCTTTACTTGCAAGCATCTCCATCAATCTCTTTTCGGCGTGATCGGCATCTTGCATCTGCGAGATCAACTCCATCGCCGCCTCATTGGCGCCACCATGCAATGGTCCTCGCAATGCACCGATCGCTCCGGTGATCGCCGAGTAAAAATCCGAGAGCGTGGAAGCGATGACGCGTGCAGTGAATGTCGATGCATTCCATTCGTGCTCGGCATAGAGGATCAGAGAAAGATCCATGGCGCAGACCGCCAGCGGCTCTGGCTTCTGGTCATGCAGTCCCCACAGAAACTGTTCGGCGATCGACTCTCCTTGTTCCAACTGGAATCGATCGACATTCTGATGATGTCGATACCAGGATAACAGGATCGTAGGAGCGGCCCCCAGCAATCGCTCGGCCACCGCAAGACCAGTCCCCGTCGACTCCGGCTCTAGTGTTCCCAGCATAGAAATCCCTGTGCGAAGGACATCCATCGGATGGGCGTTCGGAGGAATCTGCCGAAGGACCTCGATCAACGCATCTGGGATCGGCCGATTGGCTTGCAGGCGACTTCGAAATTGAGAAAGACCGGCCGCAGTGGGCAATTCTCCAAAGAGCAAAAGATACGCAACCTCTTCAAATGTTCCCTGGCCGGCCAGATCTTCGATCGCATAACCACGGTAGGTAAGCCCGACTCCCTCGACTCCCACGGTGCTCAAACTGGTCGCTCCAGCGACGATTCCATCGAGGCCAGCATGGTTGCGATGGGAACTTAATGCATCCGACTTGGAGATTGGATCAGTCATTTCTAGCCCTCGAAGATTGTGGGGACCCTAGTCCACCTTGTAGCCGATCAGATCGTAGAGTTCCTGCCTAGTCTGCAACTGAGCCAGAATCTCGGATTGGGAGCCATCTCGCCGTATCGTCTCGTAGGCCAGCTTAGCCGCTTGGTTCATCGCCCGAAAAGCAGTCAAGGGATAGAGGACCATGCGAATACCAGCCTGCCTCATCTGCTCCCGGTGGAACATAGGGGTTTTCCCGAACTCTGTTAGATTCGCCAAAACCGGAACAGGAACGGAATCTGCCATCGACTTGTACTGCTCCAGCGAGGTAAGAGCTTCCGCAAAAATCATGTCTGCCCCTGCTGCGGCGTAGCGGCGCGCCCGAGCGACTGCGGCGTCGAACCCTTCAACGCTATTGGCATCTGTTCTGGCCATCACCACGAAATCAGGATCGCGCTGCGCACCCTTTGCGATTCGAATTCGGTCCAGCATCGCATCGGTCGATACCAACTGCTTCCCAGGAAGATGTCCACAGCGTTTATCGCCGACCTGATCTTCAATGTGAACCGCAGCGACTCCGATCTCCTCCAGGCGTTCGATCGAGTCTCGCAGAGTGGATTCACTTCCCCAGCCGGTATCGATATCCACCAGTAGGGGCAGGCTGGTTGCCGAGGTGATTCGGCGGGCATCTTCGACCACATCTCCCAGTGTAGTGATGCCGATATCAGGTACGCCATGAGACGAATTGGCGACACCGGCCCCCGAAAGGTAAATCGCTTGAAAACCTGCCTGCTCGGCCAGAAGGGCACACAAAGGGGAAACGGTCCCTACAATCTGAAGAGGAAATTCCAGCTCCAAAGCTTGCCGGAATCTCACGCCGGGTGACGATCTCATTGTGGTTCCGTTCACGAATGCCAAGGCTTTTTTGTGGAAAAGAGACCAGCCCAGATCAATCCTTTGATTGTCACGCGGGAAAACGGCGGAATCAAGCCAACTCTTTTTAAGGTGAACCATTCGATTTCGTTCCACCATGCGATGGTAGGCTGGTAACATCAATTTGGTTCACGAATAACCCCTGCACGCTACCTCTCAACGTTGCGGAGTGCTCATGGATCATAGGAATGAAGCCGGATCCGGATTGATCGCTTTTGACGACGTGATCTCACGTATCGCTCAATACGCGCACCAGACGCTTCATCCGTCGACCGAGGCGCTGGAGACGGCAAGGTATTGCCTTCTGGACAGCATCGGCTGCGCGATTCTCGCGCTGCAGTTTCCCGCATGCACAAAGCTCTTGGGGCCGGCGGTACCTGGGGCTGTCTTGAGCCAGGGTGTCAGAATTCCCGGAAGCCCGTGGCAGCTGGAACCGATTCAGGCCGCTTTCAACCTTGGGACCATGATCCGTTGGCTCGACTACAACGACACTTGGCTTGCGGCCGAGTGGGGGCACCCATCCGATAACTTGGGTGCAATCCTGGCGCTGGCCGACTATCTCGATCGGAATCCCAACAATTGCTGGACTCCTGGTCGCCCCTGGACCTTGCGCGATGTAGTGGAGAGAGCCATTCAGGCCTACGAGATCCAAGGCGTCCTGGCACTTCAGAATGGCTTCAACCGTGTTGGCTTGGACCATGTCCTGCTGGTGAGAGTCGCGTCCAGTGCAGTCGCCTCAGCGATGCTCGGCGGAACCCCTCAACAGATCGCTGCCACGGTCAGCCAATCTTGGCTGGACGGTGGTGCGCTGCGAACCTACAGGCATGCGCCCAACACCGGTAGTCGAAAGAGCTGGGCGGCCGGAGACGCCACGCGACGCGCCGTGCAATTGGCTCTCTGGACCATGGCCGGGGAGCGGGGATATGCGACCGCCCTGTCGGCACCCAAGTGGGGCTTCCAGGACGTGGTTCTAGGAGGCAAGCCTGTGGTGCTGGAGCGGCAGCTTGGTTGCTATGTGATGGAGAATATCCTTTTCAAAGTAGCCTACCCAGCAGAATTCCATGCACAGACAGCTGCCGAGGCAGCCGTACAACTTTCGCCGTTGGTCCGCCATCGACTGGACGAGATTCGGGAGATCAAGATCTTCACTCAGGAGTCGGCCATTCGCATCATCGACAAAACCGGGTTGCTGAAAAATCCTGCCGACCGAGACCATTGCATCCAGTACATCGTCGCCGTCGCTCTCCTGCACGGAACCCTTCGTTCGGAGCATTATGAAGATGCCTTTGCCGCTGACCACAGGATCGATCAGCTCCGATCCTGCATGTCCGTTCAGGAGGAACCCGCCTACAGCCGGGAGTATCTTGACCCCTCCATGAGGTCGATTGGCAATAGGCTTCAGGTGGTCTTTCAGGATGGGTCGGCAACGCCCGCCATCGCCATCGATTTTCCGATCGGCCATCGTCGCCGCCGAGAGGAATCCAAGCCGCTTCTGATACAAAAATTCCTGGATAATGTGCAGGCACGATACGACAGCCAAAAGACCGATTCCATTCTGTCGCTCTGGCAAAATCCCGAACTCCTACTCTCAACCAGAGTCTCCGAGTGGATGGATCTCCTGGCGGACCAACCGGAGCCATGAAGATCAGTGCGGTGAATTGGTTTTGGGGGAATTTTGGAATGGTTTCATGGAAACATCGAGTCATGCTCTGCAAAGAAACATCGTGACTGTCCCCTCCCGGAAATGTGTTCGAGTCATGTTGCTCCAAAAGGGTCCAGGCGATGTCCAACCTTCGTGATGTCACCGACGCATTGGTCGCTCAGGAAACCTCGCTTCGGCAGGGCGGCGGAAAGGCAGGCTGGGATCGCCAGAGAAAACTTGGGCGACTTCCCGTCCGGGAAAGACTGGAACTGCTTCTGGATCGGGATGAACCATTTCTGGAATTGGGCCTTTGGGCCGCTTACCAACTTTATCCAGAATGGGGAGATGTGCCTGCTGCCGGAGTGGTCACGGGGATCGGTTGGGTCAGTGGCCAGCCATGCCTGATCGCTGCCAATGATGCCACGGTGAAGGCAGGGGCCATGTTCCCCCAGTCGGTCAAGAAACTGATCCGCGCTCAAAAGATCGCTCATCGCCTCCGCCTGCCATTGATCTATTTGGTCGATTCGGCTGGCGTTTTCCTTCCGCTGCAGGATGAGATTTTTCCCGACGAAGACGATTTCGGAAGGATCTTTCGGAACAACTCCATTCTTTCCGCAGAAGGTATCCCGCAGATCGCTGCCGTGATGGGCAACTGCATCGCGGGTGGTGCTTACCTGCCAGTGCTTTGCGACAAGATTCTGATGACCGAAGGAAGCCAGCTTTGTCTAGCTGGCCCGGCGCTCGTCAAGGCAGCCATCGGCCAGACCGTCGATCCGGAAGAACTGGGGGGCGCAAAAATGCACGCGCAAATCAGTGGAACCGTCGACTTTCATGAAAAGACAGATGCCGATTGCCTCGAGCGAATTCGGCAGCAGATGCGATTGCTTCCAGACCGGCCCTCCAGGCGGCAAGGACCACCGCCTCGACGGCCTTGCGAAGACCTCTATGGACTGATCCCGGCAGACGGACGTGGCGAGTACGAAGTCCGTGATCTGCTCGATTGCCTAGTGGATGGCGACACGCTGCAGGAATTCAAACCTGATTTCGGACGCACCGTCGTGACGGGATACGCCCGCATCAACGACTACCCGGTTGGAATCGTCGCCAATCAGCGAAAACGATCCCAGACCGCCCAAAAAGAAGTTCAGATCGGAGGGGTACTCTATGGGGATGCTGCGGAGAAAGCGGCGCGATTTGTACTCGACTGCGATCAGAATCGAATCCCGCTGATTTTCATCCAAGACGTGCAGGGCTTCATGGTCGGCAAGCAAGCGGAACAGTCGGGGATCATTCAGTCGGGAGCCCAACTGGTTCGAGCGATGAGCGTGGCTACCGTCCCCAAGTTCACGGTGATCGTCGGCAGTTCTTATGGCGCTGGCAATTACGCTATGTGCGGACGAGCCTATGATCCAGCCCTGATGCTGGCATGGCCCAACGCTCGCTATGCAGTGATGGGGGGCAACCAAGCAGCCGATACGCTGCTGACTTTGAAAATTCGCGATGCGGAGAAAAATGGCAAGCCACTCTCCACAGATGCCATCGACCAACTGCGGGAAACGGTACGCTCCCAGTATCAGTCGCAGACCGACATTCGATACGGAGCAGCCCGTGGCTGGGTCGATGCAATCATCGCTCCCGATCAGACGCGTCGATGGCTTGGCGCAGCTCTCTCCGTGATCGGTGATGAGCAAAAGAAACAATCGCGTCAACTGGCGAGAGAAGTATGAAGAAGATGATACGAGTCGGCAATGCGCAAGCCTTCTGGGGCGATCGGCCATCGGCAGCAGTGGATCTGCTGAGCCTAGTACCAGATCTCGATTTTCTTACGATGGACTATCTGGCCGAGGTATCGATGTCGATCCTCGCTCTGCAACGCGAGCGAGATGCAACGAAAGGATATGCACAGGACTTTGTTGAGGTAGTACGGCAACTAGCCGACTACTGGGCCAGCGGTGGTAAGTGCCGGCTGATCGCCAATGCAGGAGGTCTGAATCCAATGGCCTGTGCCCTCGCATGCCAAAAGGCTCTGGAAGAGCGAGGTTGCCGGAGCCTTAGGATCGGCATTGTCCAGGGAGACGATGTGATTTCCATCCTTCGCCATCAAGAGAATGGGGCGATCGATGAGTTTCGAAACCTCGATCGTCTCCTGCCTCTCTCGACAATCCAAGAACGGTTGATCACTGCCAATGCCTATCTTGGCTGCCAGGGAATTGTGGAAGCGTTGGATTCCAATGCAGATCTGGTGATTACCGGTCGAGTCGCCGATCCATCGATGGTGGTCGCCGCCGCTGCCCATGCCTTCGACTGGACACTCGATGATTGGGATCGGCTGGCAGGAGCTACCGTGGCAGGTCATCTGCTGGAATGCGGGACGCACGCTACGGGTGGCATCAGTACCGACTGGCTACAGATCGAGAATCCCACCCACATCGGGTTCCCGATCGCTGAAATCCAAATGGATGGAAACTGCGTTCTGACCAAACCACCAAACACAGGCGGCTGTGTCTCGGAATCGACGATCAAGGAACAATTGATCTACGAAATCGGCGATCCTGCCCGCTACATCTCGCCCGACGTCCTCGTATCTTTCCTAGGCCTGAAGCTTTTCGACCAGGGGAATCATCGCGTCGCCATCTCGGGAGCTCGCGGATCACCTTCCCCCGCGCAACTGAAAGTGAGCGCTACCTATCGCGATGGCTATCGCTCGGCCGGCACTTTGACTCTTTTTGGTCCCGACGCCGCTGAGAAAGGACGAAAGTGCGGCGATATGGTACTGCAGCGGCTCCGCGATTCCGGTTGGTGTTTCCGTGACAATTTGGTCGAATGCCTTGGATGCGGGGATTCGGTCCCGGTATTGCCTTCGGATCTTCGAAACCCCAATGCCTACGAAGCTGTTCTTCGCATCGCGGTCGAGGCTGCCGAGAAAGCTCCTTGCGATGCCTTTGCCAGGGAGATGATCCCTCTGGTCACCGCCGGTCCCCAGGGAACAACCGGCTACGCGGAAGGACGTCCAAGCGTCCATGCTATCTTCCGCTATTGGCCATGCCTGATCGATCGCAAATTGGCGCCACATTCGATTCAATTCCTCAACACCGAAGACACAGCGCTTCACCGCTCCGCTCCTGCGGCTTGGCCAATTCGCCAGAACGATACCCGAATCCATGCGATCGACCCTCCCTCTCGGTGCGAAGATACAAGGGCGAATGCTAACTCAAAGCCAAGTGCCGATCGTCGGCGATTGATCGATATTGCATTCGGTCGCAGTGGTGATAAAGGGACCGGTGCCAACATCGGTATCCTGGTGAGGTCGCATCGGGATTATCCCGCCCTGCGGCAGTGGCTGACGGCGGAACGAGTCGCTGAGTATTTCGGGCCCATGGGGGTAGAGTCGGTGGAGCGATACGAGCTACCAAATCTCTTCGGGCTGAATTTTGTCCTAAAAGGGATCCTGCAACGCACGATCCGCAACGACGCGCAAGGCAAAGCTCTTGCACAGGCTTTGCTCGCGATTCCGATTGACGAATCTCTTTTCCCACCTCACTAATTCGCGATGGCAGGACCGCCATTCGAGGAGGTTCCCATGGGTACAGCAGATGAATCCCGACAGACCAGAAGCAGCGATGCGAAAGCCACCATGCCCCCCTGGGTCGATCGACGGACGATCGGCCAAGTCCTCCGGCACACGGCCGGCTCATTTGCTGATCGAACTGCCATCGTGTTCCAGAGCTTGAATTGGAGTCGCACCTGGCGGGAATTCGACCGCGAAGTCGATGAAGCCGCCAAGGCGCTACTGGCCTGCGGTATAGGAAAGGGAGATCACTTTGGCATCTGGTCTACCAATATCCCCGCATGGGTCATTCTGCAGTTCGCTACGGCTCGAATCGGCGCAGTTCTTGTCACCATCAATCCCTCCTATCGAACCAGCGAATTGGCATTTGTCATCAAGCAGGCAGACCTGAAAGGACTGGCGTTGATCGATCAGTTCAAGACAACTCATTATCACGATTCACTGAAGGAAGCGATTCCTGAATTGGCAGCAACCCGACCAGGGAAACTGGATTCGCCGAATTTCCCTCATCTGAAACTGGTGATCAATCTCCGAGGAAATTCACTCGCCGGCACCCTTTCATGGGACCAGTTCCTCGATCGCTCCAGATCGATTACTGACGATACCTTGGCAGATGCGGAGCGACTCCTCGATGGCTCAGACGCCATCAATATCCAGTTCACCTCCGGGACAACCGGACAGCCCAAGGGCGCGACACTCTCCCACCGCAACATCCTTCTGAACGCCTACTATGCCGGCCTCGGACAGGCGCTGACGGCCGATGACGCGATCTGCATTCCAGTGCCGCTCTACCATTGTTTTGGGTGCGTGCTTGGCACCCTTTGCTCCATTGTTCATGGTGCAAAAATGGTATTTCCTGCGGAGAATTTTCAACCCGCTGCCACTTTGCAGGCAATCGAGATCGAACAGTGCACCGCTGTCTATGGCGTACCTACCATGTTCATTTCGATGCTGGAACATCCAGAATACCCATCAAGGAATCTGACATCGCTCCGCACTGGAATCATGGCGGGTAGTCCCTGCCCGATCGAATTGATGAAACGCGTTACGTCGGAGATGGGCGCTTCGCAAATGACGATCGGCTATGGACAGACCGAAGCAGCACCGCTGATCACACAGACTTGTGTCGATGATTCCCTGGAACTCCGCGTGGGAACAGTTGGAAGGGCTTTACCGGGTGTGGAGGTGAAGGTCATCGACCCGGAGACGGGGAAGAGCTTGCCCTACAACCAGTCCGGCGAACTTTGTTCACGCGGCCACAACACGATGATCGGCTATTATCAGCTTCCGGAAAAAACAGCTGCAGCAATCGACAAAGAGGGCTGGCTTCACACAGGGGACCTAGCCCTTCAGGAACCCAGTGGGTATTTTCGCATCACGGGCCGCCTGAAGGATCTGGTGATTCGAGGTGGAGAAAACATCTTCCCCAGAGAGATCGAAGAATTGCTCTACCAGCATCCAGCCATTAAGGAAGTGCAGGTGATCGGCGTGCCGGATCGAAAGTTTGGCGAAGAGGTGATGGCCTGGGTCTGCCTTCGTGAGGGGCACCAAGTCACGCAGGAAGAATTGATCTCCTTCTGCAAATCCCGTCTCGCTTACTACAAAGTGCCTAGATATTGGAAATTCTGCGACAATTTCCCGACGACGGTGACTGGCAAAATCCAGAAGTTTCGGATGCGCGAAATCAGTATCGAGGAACTGGGAATTCAGGATGTCGCAAAAATCGAAACGGCCTGAATCATCGCCCCGTTTCCCGCATCCATGCCGGCGGTCGTTTTTCCAAAAATGCCCTTAACCCCTCCACCGCTTCAGGGCTATTGCGTCCCTTCAAGTGCTCGTCGATCGCGGAAGCGTCCACCTCCCCATCTGCCTGCGACTGTGGCTCGTAAAGATGTTCCAAAAGCCTCTTCGTGGCGACGATGGTTTCAGGGCCACCTGCCAGAACACCTTCGGCCAATTGAAGCGCTTCCTGAAGCAAATTCGAAGGCTCGGCAATCCTCTGCAGCAATCCAATCTGATAGGCACGCTGGGCGTCTATTGGATTTCCGACAAGAAACAGCTCGCGTAGGTCACCTTCGCGAACTTTACTCTTCATCACCTGACTGATCAACGCGGGCAGCAAGCCTCGGCGGGCTTCAGGGAAACCAATCAATACATCGCTGGTCCCCACAGCCATGTCACATGCAGCCACCAATCCCCCGCCCCCGGCATAGGCTCCCCCGTGAACCGCAGCAATGGTCACCAGGGGCGAGTAACGGAGAGCCCGCAACGCGCCTGCGATGCACGATGCGGACTCGGCTACCAGACCCGGCTGTGTCGCTTCCGCCAGATCCATCCCTGCACAGAAAATCGGGCCGGCTCCCAAAAGCACAACGACTCGCGCCCCTGCCCCCTTGTCCCAATCTTGCTCCAAGGACTCCATCTGCTTCATCAACTGACGTAGCATTTCTATGTTGAGTGCATTTCGCCGCTCGGGCCTCGACAAGGTCAGCGAAACAACGCCAGGCCTCAGTCGCTCCATCACCACCAGTTCTGCCATCACGCTACCTGCCTTGCTAACTCCAGGAAAGGACTCCATTCTCCGGATCGCTTCATCTCCCTCAATCCGCATTCAGATATGGTGATCGATAGTTCGAGGATCGAGCGGAATTCCGCTGATCTCGATATCTTCAATCAGATCCTTGTAAAGCTGCGATTTGGGATCCATTGTCCTTCGGCCGATCTCCGCCCAGAGATGATGAAGTCGCGCGGAGGCAGTTCTGCCCCTAAGACGAAGTTCCGCTTCCAGATCGAGCGCCTCAGCGACTCTGAGATAATCTTCGTCTTTCTTCTCCAAAGCAATCGCGTACACCAGCGAGGCAGTGGAGTAACAAAGCTGGTCGAAGATTCCATCTTCATCTCCCAGCAGAAAACTCTGCTCGATGAAGCTCTTCTGATAGCGAGCGATGATCAAAAGAATCCGCCGCCCGAGTATTCGGTTCCGCTTCAAGGCTCGACGAATCCATCGAATTTTTTCCGGTGTCCGATGGCTCAAGCCACCCAGATCGCCACTCTGGGGAAGCCAGGATCCGAGGATATTCTTGACAACAAACCAGCCAAAAGCTGCTTTCTCTTTCAGTCCAAAATGTTTATTTGCCTCCGCAACTCCTATCGGCTCCAGATATTGCGTTCGAATCGAACGAGTCATGGCGTTGGGCGCACCGATGTCGGCGAGCACTGGATTGGGTCCTTCGTAAACCGTTGCGATGGTGAATTCATGCATGTTTTCACCGATGTAGTTTTCGATCCAGGGCTGATCTCCTCGCGTCGGTTCCTCGCCGCCTCGCATCGCCTGCCTGCGTTCATCGACATGAACTGATCTGCCACCCTGGATCTGGTAGGCATGAATGGCTGTATCCAACAAAGCTTTTGTGGCGTAGACTTTGGCGATCATCCCCATCGTCTCGTCGCGCACACCGTTGGCCGCCAAACGAAAACAGACGTCACCCAGGATTCGGCTGGCCAGCGCATGGGCAGTCGCCTTACCCATCCACGACTGGATCCGAGGCGACTGACCGATGGGCTTGCCAAATGTGCTGCGGAACGAAATCCAGCCGCCCGGTTTGTGGCGGTAGGCGTACGGCGACTTGGATTCCTTATTCAAAGGATCTTGGATCAACTGCGCCAGCAACCGAAAGATTTTCGCCGCGCTATTGACACAAATCCCGCCTCGCCCTTTCGCCAAAGAACTGAAAGCCTGTGCCAGACCTTTCCCAGGGGGGCCAAGGAGAGAACTCGCCGGAATCGGATAGTCCATGAGCCGAAAGCGGGCGTTCCAAAGATAGTCAAACGCCGTCAAGCGATTGCGTACCATCTTGAAGTTGGGCGTATCTGCCTTGGGGACCTCAAAGATCATCATCGCGGAATCGCGACCCTTGGGCAGACCTTCCCCTTCCAGTTTCAACACCAGAATGCAAATGCCACCATAGATCACATTGGTAATCGGCCACTTGACTCCCGACACCAAATAATGATCGCCCTCTCGCCGCGCTGTCAGTGCCAGTTTGGAAGGGTCCGCTCCCACCCCGGGTTCCGTGAGCGCAAAGGAACCCAGCAGTTGCCCCCTGGCCATTTTCGGGAGATAGTTGTCCTTCTGCTCCTCGGTTCCAAAGTCCAGCAGCGGCGTGACCGGACCAAGGAAATTGTGCACCTCAAACATCACCGCCAAATCGGGATGGATCAGCGTCAAAGCTCGAAGCATCGGCCCAAGATCCCCCAGTTTGGCACCACTGCCACCATATTTCTTGGGAATCGCCAGTCCAAAGAACCCTAGCTTGGCCAATCCAGCGATCGTGTCTTCGTGAAAAAGCATCTTGCGATGGTCCAGAAGCGTCCCATCCTTTTTTCGTCGCAGCAAGAAATCGAGACTCGCGGCCATCACCGCTGCGACTTCCTGCGAAGGACTGAACTGCCCAGCATCCAACTCAACCACTCTGGCTTTTCCAAACAGAGTGCTCAGAGTCGGTGCTTCACCGGAAAACTGCTTCTCTGCAGCGCGATCCGCATCGTCGAGCGTCGCAAGCGAAGCAATCTCTTCCACCGATTTGCCTGCCTGCGAAAGAATCAGAGAAATCGCATCCTGATGAGCCGAACTCAAATCCAACGAATCTGCCCCATCCGATTTGTCGCTCGAAGTGGCCATGCAAATGCTCCTCCCTTGGAGAGATCAGGAAAGCAAATTCTCTTGTCAAAGATGAGCTCTGATTTGGTCTATCGATTGAATGCTCCGAGAACGCCAAGTGGGCTTTCCAACAAGCTGAAGCCGATCGGCGCCTCCGGTCGATTTTCTTGCTCTGGCATCCCCTCGCGATCGCACTCAGCATCGCGGTGCTCGCACTGGTACTCGACCATGCCCTCCGATACCCTCTCGGAACTTGGAATCAACCGCACGAGCAACGAAACAAAGTCTTCTGAAATTCGGTTGAGGTCTGATCCCATTGTATCGCAGGCGACAAGCACTTCGTAGATCGAGGCACATTCTAGCGTTTAGCCACAAGCGATTTCATCAAAAGCTACTTTTGTACCGAAAACTTTGCTTGCCATTGCCTTCTGAAATGTTCATTGGAATCGATTGAGCGGCCCGAAGCCATTGATTCCGAATCCGACGATTCAGTCCAGAAAGAGTCTTGGTCATGCGATAACAAAAAAGGGAGGTTGCACTCGAGACGCGATCGGACGTCGAGACTTTCATCTTCGAAAACTGGTTCACTCATCAAGGTCGCTTCGAGTCCTAGCGCCGTTCCAATGAGTAGCGGTGAGATAACGATAGGAATGCCTTGATGCCAGAACCGTTCGATCTCACCAGCGGACGTCCAATTTACTCTCGATAAAAGTCATATTGTCGATTCCGGATGAGTCACATCCTCAGCCCGCCGTCCAATCGGAGAACGCACCCATTGAGCATTTGATTTTCGACGACGTGCTCGACGAGAGTTGCGAATTCCTCGGGCCTTCCAAACCGCTTCGGAAAAACCGACTGCTCCAGAAGTGGCTGGCGAACCTTCTCGGAGGCCGCCTGCATCATGGGAGTCTCAAAAACCCCAGGAGCGATGCCTACCACGCGGATTCGGTGCTTTCCCAGTTCCCTCGCCATGGGCAGGACCATGGCGGCGATCGCGCCCTTGCTGGCAGCGTAAGCTGTCTGACCGACTTGTCCATCGTATGCGGCGATCGATGCCGTCATGACCACAAGTCCACGGTCCTCCTGATCGTCGCCATCGGGGTTCCTTGTCATTGCTGGTACGATGAGGCGAATTACATTGAAAGTCCCCAGCAGATTCACTTCGATCACACGCCGAAAAGAATCCAGCGAGGCAGGTCCCTCGCGCCCAAGAACCCGCTCCCCGTGTAAGATGCCTGCACAGCAAACCAAAACCGAAAGCTTACCAAATCGCGCGATCGACTGATCGACCATCGCCTGCACTACCGACTCGTCGGTCACATCGCCGCATTGGTGAAGGTACGATTCGACTCGATTCCCCGCGATGCCAGGAACCGAAGGCCGAAGGTCGACCCCAATCACCTTGGCCCCCGCTTCCAGGAACCGCCGAACGGTCGCTGCCCCCAGACCCGAACTGGCTCCAGTAACCATTACCACCTGCTCCGACACCTTCACCACACGACCCTGCCATAAGGCTTTTCAGCCCATGCCTTAGAAAGCACCTTCCCAGCCGATGGCTGGCAAGAGAAATGATCGCAACTCAAATGCACCCCCGAAGCCAGGAATTCGCACATCCGCAGTCACCTTCGCATCAAAAAACACGGCTCCTCAACTCCAACAGCTTCAAACCGTGCCATCCCACTACTGGCACGACGGTCCTATTCAGACAACTGGGGGGCATTGGAGTTGCGAACAAAATCAACACCTCCAGGTGGGAACACCTCCAGGTGGTCGCCGGACCTCATGCGACTCGCCAAAAAAACAAGCCCGCTCGATGGTCTTCAGCCACTGCTTGCCGATGCATCCAGTGACCTTAAAAACCACAAATTTCGCACTTGTCGGCTATCAAATAGTCAAGTTCACTGACCAATGACAACAGCGTCGGTAAACCGATGCAAAAAAAACGCAACACAGAATTTCACAGTCTTCGGCCTACATGCACCCGGAAAAAGAAAATCACCTGCTTACTCCAGAATTCTACTGATATCCATAATGCTGCATGATATCAGCAAGATATTCTTCGACATATCGAGCGTCTTCAGGTTTCAAATCAAATTTCCACCTTTGCGTGTTGCCCTTGGAAAGATCTACTTGCAGCATGGCATCATCAAAAGGTATATCAAGAAAATTGCATAATCGCTCCACATTCCCTTTTGGGTCTGCGATCAATTCCTCCAACCGAATCTCGATAAAGGACTCAGCGGGCACCCGTGACTTGAGATTTATCCATTTCTCACAAACCGATTTAATCCAAGGGCAGAGTTTGCGGACGTCCGAGTCCCCCCAATGCTTTCCTTTAGTCGATGCGACCACATCACGTAGATCTCTGTAGCAGTGAATAAACTTTGATTCCGGAAACAACTGCAGTAATTCTTCAATGTAAAGAATCGATTCGGGGCTATCGTCGATGAAGTAGGTCTTGTCCCGGGAAAAAGGCTCCACTAGACGATCCACAAACTCTTGCGCCGCCTTGGCGTAGATCGACTTGTCGATGCGGCTGGAGCTGTAGATCACAGGATTTCGTTGGTACGAAGGGGTACCAACCCAATAGCCTGGATATCGTTCCATGGAAAGCTTACCAAGAAACTCCCCAACCGCTTCCCTCACCTGCTTTTTGGGTAAGTAATCACAAAGATTGACCCACTGGTACCTCATCGGTGCAAGTCCCATCGCAGGCAACACCTTGCGATTCAAGGTCTTGACAGTCGACCAAGACTTCCAGGGCTTAGAAATATCTTCCATCAGGTCCACAAACCGATGGAAGGCCTTGTCGGCAGCCAGAAAAGTCCACTGGTCTGTGAGATACCTTCCGAGGTGGACAAGACCATCTGGATCGGAAAAGAAACGAGCTTCGCCACCAACCTTCAGCAACTGTCGATTCAACCCCAGAATATGGGAGGTAACCGTTGTGCCGGATCGCCCCGTCCCTCCGGTAAAGATCAACTTCATTTCTGCAAACCTTTCCGCATCATCCTTAGGACTCCTCTTGCGATCTTGGCGAGATACCAAAACCAACAAGCGGCCTGGATGTCATCACCAAGCAACGGAAAGCAATCGGTATCGCCCCTTCGACGAATCAACTATTGTAATCAGCCCCAAAGCAAAGCATAGCTGCCGGCTGGAAAATCTTAGAGCCTTTCCGATAAGTCGGAATCCAAATGAGCTTGCCGCACCGGTGAGTCCTGTTGTAGTTGAGAGTTGGTATCAAAAACAACTCAAATACAAAGGACTCACCATGGATGGTGCGCGCAGCTTTGATGACTGCCGAATGCCAGACGAACTTTGGGAACTGTTGGAGCCTTTTTCGCCGATTGCTTTCATGGCCAGAAGGGGCGCTACCTCGTGGCTGCCTACGTTCAAGGATTGCTTTCCGATCTCCAGCGGAAGAACGTCGAGGCCATGGCCCTCAAGCAGCGTATTGCTCCCCGTACGCTCCAGCGATTCCTGGAGTCGATCCTCTGGGATCATCAAGAGGTGCTTCGCAGGTGCCGAAGCTTGGTCGTCCGCGACCATTCCGACCCAGACGCCATCGGAGTGGTTGATGAGTCCGGGACGGCTAAAAGCGGACGGCATACAGTAGGGGTCAAGCGACAATACAACGGGAATCGTGGCAAAGTAGAGAATGCAGTCGTTTCCGTTGCCATCTCCTTTGCAACAGCCAGCTTTCAGAGTCTTATCGCTGTTCGCATGTACCTGCCTCGGGACTGGGCCGACAACCCAGCACTCCGAAAAAAACTCATGTACCCAAGGATATCGAGTTTCAGACCAAGCCTCAGATTGCAATTGACTTGATCGATCAATCGATTGCCGACGGCATTCGAGTCCAAGCCTGGACCTTCGATGCTCTCTACGGTCGCGATGGGAAATTTCTCGATCAACTCGATGATCGACGCCAAGCATTTGTCGGCAAAGTCCCACCCGACTTTCGGTTGTGGACCAGTCCTTCTCCAGTGCCTGGAGGAGGACGCCCCAGAAGGGCTCGCAGACGGCCACTCAGGATTAGGGCTGGCTGTGAGGTTCAGAACCTTGCCAGATATTCACCTGGACTGCGAGAGCAGACGCCCCAGCGCTACCGAGTGCGAGACTCTCCTAAGGGGCCGGAGACTTGGGAGGTCTGCTGGCATACTGGATATCGCAAGCCCCACTGCCAGCGGTTATTCAGTCGTCAGTGCACCCTGATCGTAGCGAACAACGTTCGGACTGGTGAACGGAAGTTCTTTGTTTCCAATCCTGTCGCGGGGCGCGGAGGGTGGACAATTCGCGAGCTACTTCGGGTTGCCTTTGCGCGTTGGAAGGTGGAGGCATGCTTTCGCGAGGTGAAGGAGGAGTTGTGCTGGGACCACGTTGAGTGTTGAGGTTGGACCAGCGTGCATCGGCATCTGATCGTGACGATCGTAGCTCAACTGTTCGGTGCGAGGGTGCGAGAGCAAATGTGTCGTGCGGAAAGGGTGACGGATTGGGAGCGGTTGACATTGAAGCAGGTGAGGCGAGCAGCGGACACCTACATAGGGTCGCTGGATCTGCCGCGTCGCCTGCGGCATCAACGATATGAGGCAGAAATATGTCGGATTGGCTACCATCGGAAGCGGAATGCAGAGGCAAGTCGATGTCCTATTCGGACACGGATCGCCAATTACTTGCAGATGGGAATCATCCCTGATTCCATCAAGTGCATCGATCAGAAACCCCTACTGCACAAAAGAAAATGACGCAAGAATGGCGCTGTCCAGCTAGACGGCGCTCCCGCATGAAAGTTCTCTCACATTTCGCGGAAGAAACCTCAATGACACTCGGTAAACACAGGTCGGTTTAGCAACATGATCTCAGTATCCCTTCAGATGCCCCCCCTCTCCGAAGGACAAACCCTTTTTTCTAAGCTCAATCAACTGCTTTCCGATGCTCGTCTCGCAGGGCGGATCGATAAGCCCGAGCGTCCTGCTAATGACGAGTCGGCCGCAACTATGGAGCACCTGCTGGCCTCAGCCGCCTCATGCGATTGGTTCGCTACTTCGAAGGTATTCAGTCCCAGCGATCACGAACAAGAACGGAACTGATGTTCGATGAACTCACACACAACAAATATCCACCGGTGAACAGTCCGCAGGGCAAGAGACCCTGACCGTTTGCTATTGGTCATTGAGGAATACGAAGTGTGCGGCGATTTAATTCACGGCATCCGGCCCCCCAACCAACTGTAACCCCGTCACACGGTATGAGCTACAATGGTGTGATCTGGCAACCCAGTCCCTCAGTACCCTATCGCAACAATGCCTTTTGGCCAGAGGGCCAACGGAATTCCCTGATCATCCGTTTTTCTACCGACTCTTGCGAAAAATCACAAAATCGAACGATGTTAGCGGTCGCGATGGCTGTCGGCTGGCAAACGAATCTCCAGGCTAACTCGATTTCGCAAGACCATGTCGACTGGTGGATTGCCTTGGGCGATACTAAGTTGGGGAGTTTCCGCTTGGAACGCCCCGCCTTTCATTGGCCGAGTCCAACTACCCGAACTCTGGATGACCATGTCGATCCATCAACCTCCCGATAGTCTTGCGTCCGAAGCCAATCCCACGTCCATTGGCACAACCTCCCCTACGACGGATCGCTCTTCCAAAGTCCTGCCGGCTGATCCCAGCCAACCCTTGCCAAGACCGGAGAAGACGGTCAAGCCGGTGCAAGTGCGATGGCGCTACGCCATCTCCATTCCGCTGATTCACCTGCTCGCGTGCCTCGCCTTTGTCCCCTGGTTCTTCAGTTGGACGGGAGTCGCCCTTAGCATCCTTGGACTCTATGTCTTCGGAACTCTCGGAATCAACATTGGCTACCACCGTATGCTCACCCACCGTGGCATGACCGCACCGAAGTGGTTCGAGCGACTCTTGGCGCTTTTGGGTGTGTGTACCATGCAGGACACCCCGGCATGTTGGGTGGCGATGCACCGAATTCACCACCAGCACTCCGACCATCAACCCGATCCTCACAGCCCTCTTGTGACCTTCTTCTGGGGCCACTTTGGATGGCTGATGTTTGAAAACCGGGAGTTCACCAACGTCCACGATTACCAGCGGTTCACCAGGGATCTTCTGAAGGATCCGTTCTACATGAACCTGGAACGCCGCTCGAACTGGCTCAAGATCTACCTAGCCGTCGCCATGCTTTACCCGATCGTTGGCTTCCTGATTGGCTGGACTTCCACAGGGAATGTTTGGGGCGGTGTCCAGTTCGGCGCCAGCCTACTGGTCTGGGGAGTCTTTGTGCGAACGGTTCTGAATTGGCATATCACTTGGAGCGTCAATTCGGTGACGCATATTTGGGGTTATCGAAATTACGAAACAAAGGACAACAGTCGCAATAATTGGATCATCGGACTGATCTCCAATGGGGAAGGCTGGCACAACAATCACCACGCAGACCAGCGAGCCGCGGCGCACGGACATCGCTGGTGGGAATTCGACGTCAGCTGGCTGACCATCCTCGCCTTCGAACGACTTGGTCTAGTCCGAGATGTCGTTCGCCCCCAGGCCTGGAATCCCGAGAAATCGGTCAGCAAAAAGCCGAGGTGACCGCTGCGGTTTCCAGGTGTCGTTTGGAACCAAAAGCCCCTCCGCTCAGAAACATCGGCTCCCCGACGACAAATCTTCGACGCTCCGAAAACATCCAAACAGGAGAAAGGTCGAAAAGTAAGCCATCGATCGGCAGTGCAGTCGGGAGCGGTGTAGCATTTGCTACATCGGTCACAAAAGTTCGTGATCGCGATCGATGGCCAGGCTTCCCTGGAAGATGGCAAAGCCACCCGCTCTCCTCCAAGAGGTTTCACTCACGTTGCCGACGATGTTCATGGATGCCTTCCCAAAAAAACGCAAGCTTTGCGGGATCGCCGGGAATAGCCAGACCAGTTGGTGACGGTGGACTGGCCCATCGCAAACGTTGGGATCTTCTACATCAGCTCGGTTTTGGGCAACAAAATACTCATCCATTGGCACCCAGCTAAAGTACCAGCAGTCAGTCTCTCGACCAGGGGATCGCCATTGTTACCGCACCTCCCAAAGAAACCAAACAAAATGATCTACACAAGCGCAGCACTCGGAATCGCAATGGCTGGGTTTCTCGGCTGGAACCTGATCGCTCGAGGTGCCTACGAGTCGGCGGAATATAAGGTCATTCAGTCCGAAGGAAGTTTTGAGGTTCGCGAGTATCCCGATCTGATGCTGGCGGCCACCTCGACCAACCTCGATTCCCAAGGTCGCGATGGCAGCTTCATGAAGTTGTTTCGGTACATCAGTGGCGCGAACGAAAGCAGCCAGAAGATTGAGATGACCACTCCGGTTTTCATGGAGAAACTCGACCAAGACGCGGCGGTTCAGATGGGATTTGTGATGCCCAAGGAAATCGCCGACAGGGGTGTTCCCAAACCGACGGGGGAGAAGGTGGAAGTTCGAAAGCGACCGGCTGGCCGTTTCGCCGTCATACGATTTTCGGGACAACTGTCGGCTCAACGCGCCAAGGATGCCGAAGCGAAACTGCGGGCTTGGATGGAATCGAAGGGACTTTCTGCCATCGACACGACATCGGGCAGTGGCGTGGAAACAGCCGGCTACGATCCTCCCTTCACTCCCGGCCCCCTGCGTCGCAACGAAGTTCTGATTCGATTGAAGCAACCGGACTGAAGTGAGCCGGCCCCAACAAGAGTTCTTTTAGTCAGCGGAATAGGTTCTTCGGATCATTTCGTCGGTCATTGCCTGGATTTCTCTTACTCAGTCCGCCCCGTCGGACGGCACTCGGCTTCGTACTCGATGCCTCAGTGTCCCAACACTCCTTTTCGAGTACGAGTTCCATTTCATTGAGTGCGAGGACGAGGACGATGAAATCCATTAGCTGATGCTCGGATGCCGAAATAACTCCTGAAGAGCCTTCTCGGTCGACATGGGATTTGTGTGGGTTAGCGATCGCTTCACTGCCACGACTCCATAGAATCGCGAAAAAGATAGAGGAGGTGACATGAACCCCCAATCAGCTCGATCCAAGATTCAGGAAAATATCCAGAAACATCGCTTCCATCTCTACCTGATCGAAGGCCCGTTGCTGCCAAGGTATGCCTATACCGTCGGGCTGAGCTTGACCACGGGATACGAACTAGCATTTGCTGGTGGTTCGTTTTTCAGACGACTGGAAGCGGCAGCAATCATCGATCGCCTCGCGAAAAACCACTTAGAGAAAGCGACCCAACCGCCGTCCACCCAGACACTGGAACCTTACGGGGAATTCTATTTTGAAAGGATCCACACAAGCTGGGTAAATCAATTCCTGAATGCCATACCGGACTATTTCCCAGAAGAAACGCCTCCTTGTTTCCAGATCCTTCCAGACGCTTCGCACAGCACCCGAGATGTTCCTCAGATGGCAGCGCCCTATTCGACCGCTAGCCATACTCCATGGCAGTGGATCGAAAAGCCATGGCCGTTTCAGATCTCCAAGGATGCTTTAGCTGCGACTGATCTGCCTGCCCTTAGAGGGAAAAGGGTTCAAGAAGTGGTCCGCTGGGAGGAAGAACGATGGGAGCTATTTGCAAGCCCCGGAGATCAAGTCAATCCAGATGACTGCAGAATCTTACCGCTTGCCGTGTTGCTCGGTTTGGATCCCTCGCTCGAAATTGTAACCCGCCTGGAAATTGGTAAAGGCTATTGGCGAGATGGCGAGAAGGGGGATTGGAATCGATGGAATTGGTAAGTCACAATTCGGTTCGGATCGTCGATGGCCCGCGTCCGCCAATTTGGCCCATCTAGAATGATTTGGGGTAGCGATCCAAGTCAGCCAAATAGAGACTTTGTCACCTGCCTGCTAGGCACGGAAGTTTGACGTCATCGAGGCCACCTTCGATCGGGGACGGCATTCGCCTCCGAAGGAGCGACAACCGAATTGCCGGTGGCCACAGAAACACCACCCATTCTCGCTCACAAGGCGAGGTTGAGATCATCCCGAGTTCGCCTTGTCGGCTTGCATCCGCAGCCCTCGACCATAGAAATCCATGCGGCCCACTCCGGTCGGCTTGATGGATCCGACCCACAAAATGTCGGATGGGCCAAAAGAATCGCAACACAATCTCCTATCATTGCTGCAGTGGCAGCAAGGCTTCAGCAAATGCCTTGCCCATCTGAGCAAAAATCTTTGCACTTCCGAAGTAGTGGTAGCCACCATTGGAAGCACCCTGAAGGACCTCCCGGTCTCGGGGCGAAAGGACTTGCTCCAATGCGATCTCTAGCTTTTCCTTGTCGGCCTTGGTGATCCCCTCGATCCGCACATCGATCGCAGCGTAATGATCCGGGGACTGCGGGCCATACTGGTCGTTCGCGTAGACCGCCAACACATTCTTCCCTTTTCTCAATCGCTTGACCTGCTCTGCCTCGAGGAGGATGGAACGATAGAACGGTTTGTCCTGCCACCAGATGTAGGTGTTTACTTTCTCCCCATTCAAGTAAATGTGAAATCCCTGTCTAGCCAAGACAGCGATGCGGTAGGCATCGTAGTCAAGGCTTTCGACTTCAAAGGTTGTCCGCATCAAAAGGAATTCACCATCTCCCCATGGCGAAGGAAATTCCTTCAGCTCGATTCCGCTATGGTCCCAGACACCCTTACCAATCGGGGCTTTCCCTTCTATCCAAGTACGATCATCGAAGTCTGGCTGATACCAATCCTCCATGCCGCTGGGTAACGCGATCTCACGAAATCGCCTAGCATCGTAAGCCTCTAGTTTGTCTTTCTTCTCTGTGGCATCCACCGAAGTGAATCGCCAGACCTGCTCTTCCGGTGTGGTGATCGCCACTGGCTTCCAGTAATGCTCCCACTTCCACTCGCTGTCCAACGATCCATTGGGTCTAAGCGTGTGAGCCGTCCCGACGATCTGTTCGTACTCGCCTCGCTTCGGTTCGGCGGCGGCAATCGCATAATCCCAGAAGGGAGCGGTCGCTACGGCCAGTACATTCCCCTTGAACTCCGGCATGTCGGCGGGAGCCGCCATCGCCTTTCGAAACGCCTCATTTTCATTCTCGCCACCAACCCCCAAAACGCCGATCACAAACGGCATCTCCGGGGCTGACAGATCGTTGCGTACATCGCGAATGAAGTGAGACAACAATCGGGAGTATTCGTCATAGTTTCCATTGGGATAGGTTTGCCCATCGACTAGGTCGTTGAACCCTTGCAGCCAGACAAAGCCAGCCAACTCATAGCCAGCCTGCTCGTCGTACTCGGGACAGACCCTCTTCGGATCCGCCAGGACCTTTTTCACATGCTCGACCATCATCCGATAAAAAACACCCGATGCGGCATCTTTCTCCTCCCTCCATTTTTGCCTTTCTTCTAACTTGGGGATTCCGTGAGCCCCCTGAGGATGGCGGTCCCAAAGCTCCTGCACCTCCTTCGGCAACTGGTAAGGCCCAGCGCTAGGTGGCCGGAATTCGGTGTTCAGCGACCTGCCTCCCCATGCGGTTTTGATGATCAGGATGGGCTGCGACAACCCTTTCTCCATATAGATTCCGAACGTGAACTCGGGCCCGATCTTTCCGCAATCCCTGGTCGGCTGATCTCCGCGTGCCCCAAAGCCGGTGGTCAATTTCCCAAGCCCTTCCCCATTGGCACTGCCGTCGTAGGGACCGGTCAAGTACGACATCCAGACTCGGTCGCACACCCTTGGCGTTCCATCCGGATGGCGCATCTCCTTGAGAATGGGCGCCGTGACCGGATCCTTGCCGATGTAGTCGAAAGTACTGACCGCGGCATGCCCCTCCATATTGGACTGGCCGGCAAGAATGAAAACCTTCAACGGTTTTCCCTGCGCGAGGACCACTGAAGGCGAAAAGCCGCAGACGGCAAGTGGTGCAATCCAAAGCAAAAGTCTATTCCAGCAGGAAATCGTCATCGATCATTCCTTGTCGCGTCCAGGACGGCTCTTAGCCCCACGGGGAAAACTCATCGGAAGGGTCATTGTAGATCCTGGAGAGCACCAAAGGGGAAACCATACAAACCAGCGTGTGCGATTAGCGCCGACTGGTAGCACCTATCAGGGAGTGGCCATCGACCGACAGAATTGCTGGATACGCCAGAAAGAAGATCGTGCGTCTTCCTCCCCCAAAGACCCTCAATCGAATCGGCTCTTCAGGAACGATGGTGCCATCGGAGCATCAGCGATTGGTCTTTATCGCACTCCTGCTCGCACTCAATGAAATCTCACTCGTACACGAACTGCCACGCTGGTGCACTGGGGCACGAGTCCAAGAACAAGTTCAGTCCGCCGCGGCGGACTGAATAGAAGAAATGAAAGCAAAGTCCCACGCAATACCCCGAAGAACAAATCGAATTTGAGGATCTGCTGGCCTACCGCAAAGAAGCCAAGACAAATAGAGATACAACGAGGAAGTGATCTCACGAGCGAATGCCGACTGTTGCTATTCGAGATCGAGCCTGTTGATTCGATCGTCCAGGGGGATACGGTTCCCGAATCCATCCTAGCTCAGACCTCCCTAGGTGACTTCGTTCCCTCCTTGTTCGCATCATGCTCGGATTCAGGTCGATCGTTCCCGACGGGGACCTGAATCCCGCCGCGAACTCTCAGAATCAGCCACGTATTCAAACCAACAGGCAAGACCAATAGAAAGAAGAATGCCATGCTCTTTGGGAGTGGCAGGAAGAGAATCAGGGGAACCAACAAAAGGCTGGAAGGAAGCCCCAAGACGAAGGGGATGACAAAGGCCATCCCACCACTAGCCCCCGAACCTGTTCCCATCGCCCAAACGATGGAACTCAGATAGCCAATGGCGTAGATCGCAGCAAACGCTTTTTGAAAAACCGTTGGGGAGGACAAAGCGATTGGTACCCGGTCTGAATGGAATAGGCTGAACCTACTTGGTTCATCGAGGGACCGTCAAGGACGAGATGCGGAACTCTAAGTACATCAGGAACTCCAGTTTCCACCACCCTCCAAGTGATTTCTAATTCGTCTGCTCCGAACCTCCGACTTGATCGAGGCAGATTGGATTTTCGAGCCGCCACTTGGTAAACTTCGAGCATGGAATCCGAAGAGCTTGCAAATTGGGTGCGTGAGCAAGGGCTCGATGTTTTCGAGAGGATGTTTCGTGCCGTGGAATTGGTTCAGGAACGGTTGAATCGCGCCTGCAAGGCGCTTCACGACGCACAGGTTCCCTACGCGGTCATTGGCGGCCATGCGGTTGCCGCCTGGGTGGCTACGATCGACGATGGCGCCGTGCGCAACACGCGCGATGTCGACCTGCTTCTCGCAGAAGAAGATTTGCCACGCGCTACCGATGCACTTCAGAGCGCCGGGTTTGTGCGAGACGAAGTGATGGGGACTGTCATCTTCCTGGATGGAGCGGATGGCAAGCCAAGCCAGGGCCTTCATATTTTGCTGGCAGACCAAAAGGTGCGATCCGACTATGCTAGCGCGGCTCCCGGAGTCGATCGCACGGTGGAGATCAATCAGAAACGGATCGTCGAACTGGAAGCGTTGGTCGAGATGAAGCTGAACAGCTTTCGCCGTAAAGACCAAACACACCTGCAGGACATGATCCAGATTGGCTTGATTGACGCTCAATGGCCAGCCAGATTTCCTGCATCCCTCGGCCAGCGACTTCAGTCGCTGCTGGATGATCCCGACGGCTGATGCACCCCATCACCAAGCGATGTGGACCATCTTCGATCGTATGCCATCCTGCTCGTACACCCGCAGCCGTAGGGTGTGTGAGCCGGTCGTGAAACAAGGGACCTCATGGCTTCAAGCGATCGCCTCATGGGAATTACGGTTCCTGGCAGGCGCCACCCGACCGCGAACAGACCAGAACCAAAGGTCCATCGGCCGCTGGTTGGTCCATTCGGTAATTCTGTGGGTCGTATCCGTTCGGCTGGCCTCAGTAAGCAGGATGGAGTCGTGGGGGCAAGAACTTCGGATACAAGTCGAGTAATGACTCTCACCCTCCCCTTGGGAGGGTCGCGAGGAACGAGCGGGGAGGGCCTTCTCCACCAGAACCAAACGTCCATCGTCCATTTTGGTGTGTTCCGCCGTCGCGACCACAGGCCAAGGGGCGCATCTTTTTTTCAGCAGCCCAACGCATTGGGTAATCCCTCGACGATCGACGGCCTCACACACCCTACCAAGACAGAAGTCCCGTAGGGTGTGTGAGCCGGTCGTTGAACAAGTGACCTCATGGCGCCAAGAGATCGCCGCTCGGTTTTATGGTTCCTGGCAGGCGCCACCCGACTGCGAACCAACCAGAACCAAGCGTCTTGTCATACTCGTACTCCTGCTCAGGCCGGATCGCCGGAGGCGGACGGCCGGTACTCGTGCTCGATGGCCCAATGCGGGACCAGCACCTGCTCTTGCAGCCGTGTAGAGTGCGTGAGCCGGTCGTTGAACAAGGGACCTCATGGCGCCAAGAGATCGCCGCACGGTTTTACGGTTCCTAGCAGGCACCGCCCCCGCGAACCAACCAGAACCAAGCGTCTTTTCGTACTCGTACTCCTACTGAGGCCGGATCGCCGGAGGCGGACGGCCGGTACTCGTGCTCGATGGCCCAATGCGGGACCAGCACCTGCTCTTGGAACCCGTGTAGGGTGTGTGAGCCGGTCGTTGAACAAGGGACCTCATGGCGCCGGATGATGGCCGCTCGGTTTTGCGGTTCCCAGCAGGCGCCACCCGACCGCGAACAGACCAGAACCAAGCGTCGATCGGCTGTCGGTTACTTTCGAGCAGCAGGCGTTGAGTGTGTGATCGCCACTATTTGTCAGCGACTCTGTTGAGGAATTCGTCGATCAGCCCCTTTGGGGCTTTGACAACATGCTCGGGGCCGGGAAAGCCCCCGCCTTGCACATCGCGGATAAAGTCCCGGAATCCCTCGACTCTCTCACCCTGCAGCATCTGCTCCATCTGGTAGAGGTTGCGATACTGTTTGGTGTGTCGAGGATACGGAGGCGCGTGGTTGCCGAGGATATCTTCGGCGAACAGGAACTGAATATCCCCACCGCTACCAGCTCCAATCGACGACGTCACCAAGCTGGTGCGACAAGAAATCTCTTTCAGCAGCTCCGCCGGTACCACCTCAACCTCCACCGCCCACGCCCCAGCCGCTTCGAACGACTTGATTTGCTCGAAAATCCAAATCGCTTCCTCGATCGTCTTTCCAACCGCCTTCAGACCGCCGGTCCAGGTGCTTAGGCGAGGCACCAGGCCCGCGTGGGCCTGAACGGGAATCCCAACGCTTGAAACCGCACGAATAAAATCGGGCCCCCATTGGCACATGATGCCATCGGCCCCCGCCTCCATAGCATCCATCCCAGCGCGCACTGCTTCCTGGACGGTTGCAATTTTGGTAAGCCCGATACAGAAGGTCATGAACGTGTTTGGCGCCGCTCTCCGCAGCTCCATGGCGCCGCTTGGATTCTTCGGGTCGAACCGGACTTTCAGCGTATCGATGCCGGCTTCTTCTGCTGCCGCTGCCTCCTTGGTGGTAAACGGCATCGTTTCGGTGAGCACCATCTTTCCCTTCAGGCTGCGCAGGTGCTTGATGGTGTGATTGCGAGTCGCATACTGGCCGCCCATCGTCATGATTCGGTGCAGCCCACGCTGACGAGCGTCTTTGGGGGGCAGGCTGTTGGGGTTGATAGCGTCTGAGTTCATTGGTCTCTTCTGAAAAGGGATCGACGTGATTTCAAGCGGCTGATCCAAGCAAAGTGGTCGCCCAAAGCGGTGGGGCCAAGTCGCTTATTCGGTAAAGCGACGTACGTATTTTAACGCGTTCAAAAATCCCCGAGAGGAATTCCGAGGGACTCGGTGGAGCTATTGGCCCGCCGCCAAAACCTGGAATACAACTTCCCTGTCGCCAAATGAAGCCTTTGGAACGCACCCCAGCAACGACTTTGGGACATGCCGATGATGCTCTGTACGGTTTCCCTGCCGATCCAGTTGAGCGACGCATCCATGTTCCCTGTTGGAGTGCAAAAAAGGTGTCAGGTACCTTTTCTAAGCCTCAGAACATTGGCGGAAACCAAGCTCTTGGGTAGGAAACGCGAGAAGTTGGAAGTAAGCGATCAGCAACACCGTGATGACTAGAACGGGAATCAGGATCCAAGGTGCCACATGCCTCTCACCAATCCGATGGCGATACTCCATTGGTTCGAACGACGGGCCGTGGGGGAGTATCCAATACGGGTTCCAACGCGTCGAACTACCTTCGTGATGACGGGAGCGTACGACTCAAGAGGGCTTCTCATAGTCGCAGGGGAGCGAGATGAGAGAGAGCACCGAACCCAGCCCCATCCCAACAAACTTCGGACGGTGTTACCGACGTTGAATCGCAGTGATTGCTGCATCCGCGGGGCATCAAAGGGATTGGGCCGAATCATCCGCCCCCGTCTAGACCTAGAATCTCTCCCGTGTTCACGTGGTCGCAAACCCGTTCGATTCCCGAATCAATCCGCCGAGGAGGCCTGCCCCATTATTGGATTGAGCCGACTCCGCATCACGCAGTTTTCGTGAAGCCACGACCGTCGATCCTCGGCAGGCAGGCATCCAGCAGCAAAGACGTGCCGTAGTCCGCCGTCATTTTCTGCCAAGACTCCTGTCGGTTGTGCGAAGGAAGTAGAGAGGCAGCCCAAGTCGCGTCCCGCCCATGGGAGCGGTCGCGACCTCCCATACGCTCACTTGCCCCCCTCCACAGGAAAAGGAAATCGCAATGCCCCGCATGCTACCGACCGAAGGTCGCATCCCCTTTTTTGCATCTGCCGAGCGGCGGGGGGTGCCCGCGCGTAGCATGGTTTTTCCGACCATTCTGTGTTTGGCGTTGCTACTGCTGGTGACCACCTCCGGTTGCGAATCCGTGGGACTGGGGCTCTTAGAGCCTGTCACTCCGGGTTCGGGGAACATCATCTCGCAGGCTCGCGACGTAGAGCCGTTCCAGGAAGTCCGAATGGCTAGTGCTGCGAACGTCGTCCATGTGACGGCGACCGAGGCGGGCTGTGAGATCGAAGCGGACGACAATCTTTTGCCGTTGATCACAACCACGGTGGAGAGCGGTGTTCTGAAGATTGAATACAAGGGCTCGGTGCAACCAACTCAAGCTGTAAAAATCCGTTTAGCTGGCCCCCCTTGCGTCGCTTCTCACTGGCGGGGGCGGGCAACTTCACCACCGACCAAGTCGACGCCGAGCAGTTCGAATTCTCCGTTTCTGGAGCGGGCAATGGCAAGTTGTCAGGACAAACGAAACAGCTCTCGATTGAAGTTTCTGGGGCAGGTAAAGTCGCAGCTCCCACATTGGTCGCTGACGCGGCCACCATCGAGATTTCCGGGGCAGGCTCGGCCGACATGCACGCCGTCACAACCCTGAAGGTCCGCGTATCGGGTGCCGGTACCGTCAAGTATTCGGGTAACCCCCAAGTTTCCCCAACGATTTCAGGAGCCGGCGGCGTACGACAGGTGCAGCGTGACAATCCACCAGCAGAGAAGAAAGAAGCACAAACCAAATGACAGCTGGACTGACGCTTGGACTCGGCACGTTCGCTCGGTTCGGCGCCTTTGCGGACAAGCTTGCTTGGCGGCCACCGTGTTGCCGTGCGGAGTGAGGTCCAGAAGGAATCAGATGCGTAGTCGAACCCATTGAGCCGGAGTACTGTCGTTGCTGGCAATCCTCAACGGCGTCGTCCGTGGCGAGAAGAGCAGGGAAGAGCCAAATGACAGAGCCCTCCGAATCCACTCCCTCCAAAATGAAACCCCGACGGCGCTACCGACGTTGGCTCGCGGTGATTGCTGCAACTGCGATCGCGACTCTGGCGGCGAGCATATTTCTCGGATTCTGGCCACTTTCGATGTTCATACAGGACCCGTGGGACGCGATCCCCGAGGCGAGCCCGGAGGAAATCGCGAAGCTCCATCAGCCCGACGCACTGCGGGCCGATCTCGACGAGATCATCGCGCTGCACGAGCGGACATGCCCGAATCCGTATCTGCGCGTGTCGAAGGAGTCAATCCTTGCGCTCGCCGAGCGGCTGAAGGCTTCGATCGACCGACCGATGACACGGCGAGAGTTCCTGCCGCTCGTGATGGAGATGCAGGCGGGGTATCGGTGCGACCACTACACCCAGAGAATCCCCAGGGAGGAAATGGAGGCCGCTCTCGCGCGTGGGGAGGGCTTTCTGCCTTTCGAGGCAGAGCCGAGGGGCGATGCGCTGGTCGTCATCGCAGTAACGGCGGAGGAAGAGGCGATCGAGCCCGGGGACACGATCGTGCGGATAGGCAGCGTCTCCGCAGCCGATCAGCTTGCACGCCTGCGCTCACTGGTACCCGCGGAAACCGAGGGTTCCCGCGACGCCATGATCCGCCGGTCGTTCCAAGCGCTGAATTGGGTCGCCGGGGTCTCAGTGCCGACGGATGTCGAACTCGTCCGCCCCGACGGTTCGAGGCACACCGTAACGGTCGAGGCCGTTGGCAAGCGCAAGATCAACCGGACCTTGCCGCGAGCATCGGTGCCCGAAGCATCACCGGCTTCTCAGGGCGAGGTGCTCGTCGACAGCCCCCCGTTCCGATGCCTCCTGCTGCCTGCCGACCAGTCCGGCGCCGCACCCATCGCCTACCTCGACTTCCCGTCCATGGACTACATGCTTGGAGGGAAGTGGGACGACTTCATCGATCAGGCGATGACCGCCGTGAACGCGCGCGGCGCCGCGGGACTGATCGTCGACATTCGAGAGAACGGCGGTGGATCAAACCGCCTCGGCGATGACCTGCTCGCCCGAATCACCGATCGCCCCTTCCGAGGAATGTCGCGGATCGTGACACGCCGGAGCGCGGAATCCGACGAGATGATGCGGCTGGCCGCGAAGCCCATGTGGCGCTGGCTGTTGATCGGTATCGTGCTGCCGATCTACATGCCGGGATATGTGGCGCTCGAGCACGGCCAAGACTCGATCGACAAGATTCCCGTCGAGAACCCTCCGCGAGTCGAACCCAGGTTCGATGGACCGACCTGCTTGCTGATCGGGGACGGAACGTACTCCTCCGCCGTGGTGCTCGCGGACGCAGCGCGGACCTACGACCTGATGCTCACGATCGGCGAGCCGACGGGCGGCTGTCCGAATCAAATCGGCCACATCTGCCCGTTCCAGCTGCAGAACTCGCGGATCGTCGTGGATTGCGCGCAGCGGGTGTACCTCCGCGCCAGCGGCGACGAGACGGATGTGGGCCCCGTGCTGCCGCACATCGAGGTCGCCCCCGTGGCGGGCCGCGACGCCGCGCTCGAACGCGCGATCGAAGAGATTCGAAAGATGCAAGCGGAGAGGAAGCAATGAACCAAACAACCCAGGAAGTAACTGCTCGGAAAATGAAACCCCGACGTCGTTACCGACGTTGGATCGCGGTGATCGCTGCAACCGCGATCGCGATTCTGGTGGCGAGCATTTTTCTTGGATTCTGGCCTCGTTCGATGTTCATGCAGAGTCCCTGGGATGCCATCCCCAAGGCAACTCTCGAGCAGATCGCAAAGCTGCACGAGCCCGAAGCGCTTCGGGAAGATCTCGACGCTATCGTGGCGCTCCACGAGCGGACCTGCCCGAATCCGTATCTGCGTGTCTCGAAGGAGTCCATCGCCGAGCTCGCCGAGCGGCTGAAGGCCTCGATCGACCGACCGATGACGCGGCGCGAGTTCCTGCCGCTCGTGATGGAGATGCAGGCGGGGTATCGCTCCGACCACTACGGACAAGGCGTGCGATGGGAGGATTTCGCAACCGCCTTCGCTGCCGGCGAGCGACTGCTTCCCTTCCGCGCTGCGCCCGAGGGGGACGGGCTGGTGGTCGTCGCCGTGGCGGAGAGCGAGCGGGCGATCGAGCCTGGCGACAGGATCGTGCGGATCGGGAACGTGGCTGCGGCCGAGCATCTCGCGAGGCTGCGATCACTCCAACCGGGCGAATCCGAGCGTTGGCGCGACGTTTGTGTTCGCGAGTACTTCCGAGCCAACAGTTGGGTGGTGGGAATCAAGCTCCCG
>Ga0315905_10000024_pt1 | contig 146183 bp, 146 predicted proteins | sample LakEriMetagenome_5_FD_203522 | JGI IMG/M metagenome (GOLD analysis project Ga0315905, IMG submission 203522) | Freshwater fungal communities from buoy surface, Lake Erie, Ohio, United States - Buoy 4 MA121 | ecosystem: Environmental > Aquatic > Freshwater > Lake | place: USA: Lake Erie, Ohio...
CTGTTCGCAGAGATCCGCAAAACGGAAACGCGCCACCCCACCTGCTTGCTCGGGAACCTTTACCTTGCGACCCAAAACCTCCACGTCGCGCGACAGACCCTTATCGGTTCCGGTGAGTTTTTTGAACATGCGATCGATGTTCTGCTTCGCGTCCTTATCGGCAGGCACGTAATAAACATGTTCGTTCGAAAGCTTTTCAAGCCGGAAATCTGTGCGTGACTGAAGCTCGATCACGTCCATACGTTCTTGCAGAAGATGGATAAAGGGCACAAAAAGCGCTCGATTCAGACCGTTTTCATAAAGACGATCGGGCACGACGTTCGAGGTTGCCACAACAACAACGCCATGGGCAAAAAGCGCCGTGAAGAGACGGCCGAGGATCATCGCATCGGCAATATCCGTCACGGCAAATTCGTCGAAGCAAAGCAAGGTGGCCTTGCGCGCCAAATCATTTGCGACAGGCGCAATCGGATCTTCGCCCTTGACGTCGCCCTTCTTCAGTCGCTGACGATAATCATGAATACGCGCATGAACATCGGCCATGAAGGCATGAAAATGGACCCGCCTTTTCCGCTGGATGGGAACGGCTTCGAAGAAGAGATCCATGAGCATGGTTTTACCGCGCCCGACCGAACCCCAGACATAGAGCCCACGAAGCGGAGGCGATTTGTGTTTGCGGCTGAAAAGGCGGCGAATGGCCGAAGCCTGACCCGGCAGGCGATAATCGTGCAGGCGGCGCGCCAACCCATCAAGATGGCCAAGCGCCTCCTCCTGCGCCGGATCGCATTCGATCGAACCCGAGGCGACGAGATCATAATAAAGATCGAAGACGGTAGGTCCGGTCACGGGCGCGTCCTGCTTGTCTCCGCTCAAGTAACGGCGCGCAGGCCGCAGTGCAAGAAAAAGGGCCGGCGCATGAAATGCTGCCGGCCCCTGAATTCGGTCGCCAATCGAAGCCTCAGCTCTGACGGGTGATCATCATATTCTTGATTTCGGCAATCGCCTTGGCCGGATTCAACCCCTTCGGGCAAGCCTTGGCGCAATTCATGATCGTGTGGCAGCGATAGAGCCGGAAGGGATCTTCCAGATTATCGAGGCGCTGGCCGGTCGCCTCATCGCGCGAATCGATCAGCCAGCGATAGGCCTGAAGAAGCGCCGCGGGACCGAGATAACGGTCGCCATTCCACCAATAGCTCGGGCAGGATGTCGAGCAGCAAGCGCACAGGATGCACTCATACAGACCATCGAGCTTGTAGCGATCTTCCGGCGATTGCTTCCATTCCGCTTCCGGCTGCGGCGTATCGGTCTGCAGCCAGGGCTCGATGGAGGCGTGCTGCGCATAAAAGCGCGTCAGATCGGGCACGAGATCCTTCACCACCGGCATATGCGGCAGCGGATAAATCTTCACCGTTCCCTTGATGTCCTTCATATCCTTCGTGCAGGCCAGCGTATTCGTGCCGTCGATATTCATCGCGCAGGAACCGCAAATGCCCTCACGGCAGGAGCGCCGGAAGGTCAGGGTCGGATCGATCTTGTTCTTGATGTAGAGAACGGCGTCCAGAACCATCGGGCCGCAATCGTCCATATCGACATAATAAGTATCGATACGTGGATTGGCGCCATCGTCCGGATTCCAGCGATAGATGCGGAATTCGCGGAGATTGGTCGCGCCCTGCGGCTTCGCCCAGGTCTTGCCCTCGGTCGGTCGTGAATTCTTCGGAAGAGCCAGTTCAACCATTGATTCTCTCTCGAACCTGCGGCGGGAAAGGATGACCTTTCCCGCAATTATTGCATGACGTGCCTCAAGCGCGGCTTAGTAGACGCGCGCCTTCGGCTCGATATAGGGAACCTCGTTGCTCATCGTGTAAGTGTGCACGGGGCGATAATCGATATCGACGTTCTTCTTCTGATCGTCGAGGTAGGACAAAGTGTGCTTCATCCAGGTCTTGTCGTCGCGATCGGGGAAATCCTCGCGCGCATGAGCGCCGCGGCTTTCCTGACGGTTGAGCGCCGAATCCATTGTCACGACGGCCTGGACGAGCAGATTGTCGAATTCAAGCGTCTCGATGAGATCTGAATTCCAGACGAGCGAACGGTCGGTGATGCCGATGTCTGGCAAACCATTCTTCCAGACTTCGTGGATGAGCTTGGAGCCTTCCTCGAGAATTTCGCCCGTGCGGAACACGGCGCAATTGCTCTGCATCGTCTGCTGCATCTTGTCGCGCAACACTGCAGTCGGCGTGCCGCCCTTGGCGTTGCGATAATGATCGAGGCGCGAGAGCGACAAATCGGCCGAATCCTTCGGGAGTTCCGCCTGTTTCTCGCCGGGCTTGACGATCTCGGCAGCGCGCAGGCCGGCAGCGCGACCGAAAACGACCAGATCGATCAGCGAATTCGAACCCAGACGGTTCGCACCATGGATCGACACGCAAGCTGCTTCGCCAAGCGCCATCAGACCAGGCACGATGCAATCGGGGTCGCCGTTCTTCTTGGTCAGAACTTCGCCGTGATAATTGGTCGGAATGCCACCCATATTGTAATGGACGGTCGGAATCACGGGGATCGGTTCCTTCGTCACATCGACGCCGGCGAAGATGCGCGCGCTTTCCGAAATGCCGGGGAGTCGCTCATGCAGCATCTTCGGATCGAGATGGTCGAGATGCAGGAATATGTGATCCTTGTTCTTGCCGACGCCACGACCTTCGCGAATTTCGATCGTCATGGCGCGCGAAACGACATCGCGCGAGGCAAGGTCCTTGGCGGAAGGTGCATAACGCTCCATGAAGCGTTCGCCATTCGCATTGGTGACATAGCCACCTTCGCCGCGCGCACCTTCGGTGATCAGGCAACCTGAACCGTAGATTCCGGTCGGATGGAATTGCACAAATTCCATATCCTGCAGCGGCAGGCCGGCACGCAGGACCATCGCATTGCCATCGCCCGTGCAAGTATGCGCAGAAGTGGCCGAGAAATAGGCGCGTCCATAACCGCCTGTGGCGAGGATAACAAGATTGGCGCGGAAACGATGGATGGAACCATCGTCCATCTTCATGCAGACGACACCGCGGCAGCGACCTTCCTGATCCATGATCAGATCGATCGCAAAATATTCGATGAAGAATTCGGTCTTGTTGCGCAGAGCCTGACCATAGAGCGTGTGCAGGATGGCGTGTCCCGTACGATCGGCCGCCGCGCAAGTCCGCAGAGCCTGCCCCTGACCGTAATTGGTGGTCATGCCACCAAATGGACGCTGATAGATTTTGCCTTCCTCAGTGCGCGAGAAAGGCACGCCCCAATGTTCCAGCTCATAAACGGCGGCCGGTGCATTGCGGCACAAATATTCGATCGCATCCTGGTCGCCGAGCCAGTCGGAGCCCTTGACGGTGTCATACATATGCCAGCGCCAATCGTCCTCGCCCATATTGCCGAGCGCCGCGGAAATGCCGCCTTGCGCCGCAACAGTGTGCGAGCGGGTCGGAAAGACCTTGGAGATGCAAGCGGTGCGAAGCCCCGCCTGCGAACAGCCGACAGTCGCGCGGAGGCCAGCGCCACCGGCGCCGACGACAACAACGTCGAACGTATGGTCCGTGACAGAATAAGTGGGACCGGCGTTGCCGTTTGTGGATGCCATTTTCAATGACCTTTCGACGAAGCTTGGGGCTTGAACGCCGCAGATGTCAGGTAAAGCTCAGACGGAGCACCGCATAGACGGTGGCCAGCCCAATGCACGCGGAGAAGAAAGTATTCGCCATGAGCGCCAACGTTTTTGACGCTTCGCCATGGACATAGTCCTCGATGATCGTCTGCATGCCGAGCATCATGTGATAGATGCTGGAGAGCAGAAAAAGGATCATGACAATCGCGATGACCGGAGAGCCGAGCGCATCATGGACAGTGTTGTAGTCCTTGCCGACGAGCGACAGAACAATCCAGACGAAAGCGATCGTCAGCGGCACGAGCGCATAAGAGGTCAGGCGCATGTGCCAAGCGTGATGCGTGCCTGACTTTGCCGAGCCGAGATGTCTGACCTGGCGTGTGGTGGTGCGCATGGAATTGGGATTATTGGACATGTCTTCCTCGCGTCCCGCTCAGCGGACCATGTAAGCGATGACCCAGACGGCAACGCTCAAAACGAAACCGCCGATCAAAGTCGCCTGTGCAAGATATTCGCGCTCTGGATGCTCCATGCCGCGACCCGTATCCCAGATGAAGTGGCGAATGCCGCCAAACAGGTGGTGAAACAGGGCCCAGGTGAAGCCAAACAGCACAATTCGGCCGGGGAAAGACATCAGGACGCCATTTGCGGTGTCAAAAGCACGGGCATCGGTCGAGGCGGCAATCAGCCACCAAGCCAGCAGGATCGTGCCGAAATAGAGACCCGCGCCCGTGATTCGATGCATGATCGACATCATCATCGTCAACATCGGACGATAAATCTGCAGGTGGGGGGACAAGGGCCGGCTCGCCTCAGGGGAGACGGGTCGGGTTTTGGCCTCTGCCATTGATCTGCCCTCTTCTTGGTTGTCGACGTTTCACTAAAGGAAGAAGCACGGCGGTGCAACATTCGAGCACATACCTTGTGCTAAGTCCCTGATCCCCGAAGCACTGCCAGCAAACGCACAGCCTCGGGAGAATCCCAGGCGGCCGCCCCGGCGAGTTGGCCAAGTTCACACCCATTACTGTCAATCAGAATTGTTGTCGGCAAGCCGACGACCTTGCCGGCGCGTTTGAGGACCTGAAAAACATCGGCGGTCGGATCGGCATAGAAACGCAAGGAGGTCGCGCCGATTTCTGTCAGGAATTGCTGACGACGCTCAAGCCTCGCTGTATCGATATTGACGGCGACAACTTCAAAGTCCGCCCCCCCGATCTGCGCCTGCAGCCGGTCCAGGGCGGGCATTTCCTCCCGGCACGGCACGCACCAGGTTGCCCAAAGGTTGAGAAGGACGGCCCGTCCGCGAAAGTCCGACAGGCGCTTCTTTTGGCCGTCTGGACCCTCAAAGGCGATATCTGTCGTGTGTTTGGGGGCCTTGGTGGCATTAAAGGCGGCCAATTCACCGGTGGCCGCCGCCGCAAGCGCCGGGTAAAGGGATGCTGACGCCGCGCAGCTTTTTTCGCCCGACTTGGCTGTTTCCTTGCCGGGGAGCCCGCTCATCCCGTATAGGACCGCAACGGACAGGGCGAGCACCGCCAAGGACGCGAAGCCAAGCGCGGGACCATATTTCCGCAAGGGTGAATGCGACTTCGGACTTGCCTCGGGGCTGTCAGGGCCGGAATTCATGCTGGCGACTTCTCCGCAAGGGCGCCGTTCGAGGGCACACGATGAGCAACAAAATGTGGGGCGGTCGGTTTGCGAACGGCCCCGATGCGATCATGGAGGAGATAAACGCCTCCATCGGTTTCGACTATAGGTTTGCCGCCCAGGATATCCGCGGCTCTTTGGCTCATGTCGCCATGCTTGCCGAGCAGGGGATTATCGACAGGGACGCCGAAAAAGCGATTACCGCAGGTCTAGAACAGGTCCGCCGCGAAATCGAGGCAGGAACCTTCACCTTCTCGCGGGCCCTCGAAGACATTCATATGAACGTCGAATCGCGTCTGGCGGAGATTGTCGGCCCAAATGCCGGGCGCCTTCACACGGCCCGTTCACGCAACGATCAGGTTGCGCTCGATTTCCGGCTCTGGATCCGGGACACAATCGATCAGCTCGATGAGCAATTGCGGGATCTGCAGACGGCGATGGCTCAACGCGCCCTCGATTTTGCAGCCGCCGTCATGCCGGGATTCACCCATCTGCAATCGGCACAGCCGGTCACCCTCGGCCATCACCTCATGGCCTATGTGGAAATGCTCGGCCGCGATCGTGGGCGGCTCGCCGATGCGCGCCGCCGCCTGAATGAATGCCCGCTGGGAGCCGCCGCGCTCGCCGGCACATCTTTCCCGATCGATCGGAGCCAAACCGCGCGGGCTTTGGGTTTTGACCGGCCGACCGCCAATTCGCTCGACAGCGTCTCGGACCGGGACTTTGTTCTGGAGACGCTTTCCACAGCATCGATTTGCGCCGTCCATCTCTCTCGATTCGCTGAAGAAATCGTGCTCTGGACAACGCCTCAATTCGGTTTTGTGAGCCTGTCGGACAAGTTCACTACGGGCTCGTCCATCATGCCGCAAAAACGCAATCCGGATGCCGCCGAACTCGTCCGGGGCAAGTCCGGCCGTGTGATTGGCGCCCTGACCGGCCTCCTGATCGTCATGAAAGGTCTGCCGCTCGCCTATTCCAAGGACATGCAGGAGGACAAGGAAGGGACGTTCGATGCCCTCCAGTCCCTCTCGCTATGCATTGCGGCCATGGCCGGCATGGTCCGCGACATGAGCCCGGACCTGAAACGCATGAAGGCTGCGGCAGGAAGCGGTTATGCCATCGCCACCGATCTGGCCGACTGGCTCGTTCGCGCGCTCAACATGCCGTTTCGAGACGCCCACCACGTGACCGGCCGATTGGTCGCCATGGCTGCGGAACGCAAAATCCCGTTGGAAAAACTGTCGCTTGCAGACATGCAATCGGTGGATCCCCGCATCACGCCGGCCGTCCACGACGTCCTTGGCGTTGAAAAATCGGTGCGCAGCCGGACCAGCTTTGGTGGAACCTCACCCTCAAACGTCAAAAACCAGGCCCGCAGCTGGCTCAAAAGACTGGCGAAGGAAACGCCCCAGACGTGACAAAAAGCCACAGGTGCGGGTAGCATTCATGCGATCAGCGCGCCCGTGTCCTCACAAATCCGGTATAGTGCCTGCGATGCTCAGGAGTGCTTCGTGAAATCGAACCAAACACCACGGCGGATCGGAATTCTGGGGCTTGTCGCCCTGGCTGGCCTCGCTCTCGCAGCCTGCGGACGCAAAGGCGACCTCGAGCCACCGCCCGGCTCGCTGGCTGCACCGGAGCAAACCGATGACAATCGCATCGGAACGGCAACGGCCACCGACGGCTCAGCCCCTGTTCGTCGCGGCAGGATCGTGCCGCCGCGCGAACCTTTCATTCTCGACCGAATCCTCTGAGGCGGAACATCCATGCGTCATTTCGAATATCGCGGCGGCGTCTTTCACGCCGAGGATGTGAATCTGCATGATATTGCCCGCAACGTCGGCACACCATTTTATTGCTATTCCCGCGCGACGCTGACGCGTCATTACCGCGTTTTTTCGCAAGCGCTCGCAGGACTTGATGCGCTGGTCTGCTTTGCGATGAAGTCCAATTCCAATCAGGCCGTGCTGAAAGTTTTCGCATCCTTGGGCGCTGGCATGGATGTCGTTTCAGAAGGCGAATTGCGACGGGCACTTGCAGCGGGCGTTCCAGGGGAGCGCATTACATTTTCTGGCGTCGGCAAAACGGCTCGTGAGATTGAATGCGCTCTCGATGCCGGGATTCTGTGCTTCAATGTCGAATCGGAACCAGAGCTCGACGCAATATCGGAAATTGCAGCAAAGCGGGGAGAAAAGGCGCCGATCTCGATCCGCGTCAACCCCGATGTCGATGCCCGCACACATGCAAAAATCTCGACCGGAAAATCAGAAAACAAATTCGGCATTCCGATTTCGCGCGCCCGCAGCGTTTATGCGCATGCAGCGAAACTGCCGGGCATTCATGTCAGCGGTGTCGACATGCATATCGGTTCGCAGATCACCGATCTTCAACCATTCGACGATGCTTTCGCACTTCTTTCCGACTTCGTTGCGGTTTTGCGCACTGACGGTCACAAAATCGATCACGTCGACCTTGGCGGCGGACTGGGGATTCCTTACCGCGAGTCCGATGATCCTGCGAGCTATCATCCGGAACGATATGCAGAGATCGTCCGCAAGCATGCCGGCAAGCTCGGCTGCAAACTGGTCTTCGAACCGGGTCGCCTGTTGGTCGGCAATGCCGGCATTCTCGTGACCGAAGTGATCTATGTGAAACATGGCGAGGGCAAACAATTTGTCATCGTCGATGCTGCCATGAACGATCTCATCCGACCGACGCTTTATGAAGCTCATCATGACGTCATGCCGGTGCGGCAAGATGCAGGGCGCCCAACAATCCGGGCAGATATTGTCGGGCCTGTCTGCGAAACCGGCGATTATCTGGCTCTGGGCCGCGACATGGCGGAGCCGCAGCCTGGCGAATTGCTCGCGATCATGTCGGCGGGCGCTTATGGAGCCGTTCAGGCCGGGACATATAATTCGCGCCTTTTGGTGCCTGAAGTTCTTGTCGATGGAGATCAATGGGCGGTCATCCGACCGCGCAGCTCTTACGAGGAGTTGATCGGTCTGGACAAGATTCCGCCTTGGCTTGCGTGAATGATCGGTTTTCGGCCGGTTTGCGGACTGGAATGCGCGCACAGGCGTGCTAGCTTTCTCTTATCGAAATGCGGGAGAGCCACGTGGTCTGGCGGTTGGGATCCAGCGGGACGCAAGAGAATCAAGTCGGCCTGAAGGCACGGCTTGATCTCCTGATTCGTCAGGCGGGAACCGTCATGGCCTGGGAGCGGCTATGGCCAGCCATCGCCCTGATTCTTTCGATTTTCGGGCTATTTCTGGCTGTGTCATGGGCCGGCCTCTGGATGGTCTCGCCGCCCTGGCTCCGCATTTCTGGCGTTGCTGTTTTCGGGCTTCTGTTGGCGGGGGCCCTCCTCAATCTGGCGAGGTTGAAATGGCCGGATCGGCGCGAGAGCCTGGCGCGGCTCGATCGCGATTCCGGCTTTCGACACCGGCCGGCCAGTACGCTGGACGACAGGCTGGCAAACGACGGCGATGACCAAGCCACCCGCGCACTTTGGGGCCTGCACCTCAGCCGGACCGAAAAGGACGTGTCCGGCATCCGCCTGCGCAGCCCGGCACCCCGCCTGGTCGAGCGCGACCGATACGCCCTGCGGGCTTCTATCCTGCTGGCTATCGTCGCAACCGCCTTTGTGGCGGGACCGGAAAAATATCCACGTGTTCTGGCGGCTTTCGATTGGCGCGAGGCCCCCTCTGCAACGCAGACCTTCCGGCTGGACGCCTGGATCGACCCCCCGCCCTATACGGGACGGCCTCCTGTTGTCCTCAACGTCGGCGGCGAAAAAGCTCAAGCCGACAAAACGCCAATTCGTGCGCCCGCCGGCTCGATCGTGATCGTTCGGGCGTCCAACGGCTCTGGAATCACACCAAACGTATCGGGCGGATTGCAACGCGCCACAGACGACACAGCTGCCGGAGCCAAGCCGGGCTCAACGGAAGAAACGCGTTACACCCTTCGCGACAATGGGCGACTGACGCTGAAACGCGCTTCCACAATCGTGTCCGAATTTGAAATTGTCTCGATCCCCGATCAGCCGCCGAAAATCTCTTTGCGCGGCGAGCCGAAAAGTTCGAGCCGCGGCGCCTTGACCCTCGGCTATGCGGTTCAGGATGATTATGGAATCATCGGTGCAGAAGCGACGTTCGAAAAGCCAATGATCAATGGTCGCGTCGTCGCCGGCCGCTCCTTGGTTGAGCCGCCGAAAATGATTCTTTCGCTGCCCGCTTCGCCAGGTGGACTGGGCGAAGGCGAAACGACCGGCGATCTTTCGGAGCATCCTTGGGCTGGTGCACGCGTCACGATGAAACTGGTCGCGCGCGACGAAGGCGGCAATGAGGGTCAGAGCGAACCTTTCGAATTAACGCTGCCGCAGAGAGCTTTTGTAAAGCCTCTGGCGCGGGCACTTGTCGAGCAAAGGCGCAATCTCATCCTTGCTCCCGACGATCGACGGCGCGTGCAATTGGCGATGGACACGCTGATGTTCGCGCCCGAAGAATTTTCGATCCCTGGCGGGATTTATCTGGGATTGCGCACGATCTCTCAACGCCTTCGCTTGGCCCAGAGCGATTCCGATCTCATCAGTGTTGCGGAATTGATGTGGGAAATGGCGCTGCGTCTTGAAGACGGCGATCTCTCGCAGGCGGAACGCGACCTTCGTGCCGCGCAACAGCAATTACGGGAAGCGCTCGATCGCGGCGCAACGCCTGAGGAGCTGAAGCGGCTCATGGATCAGTTGCGAGCAGCGCTCGACAAGTTTGTTCAAGAGCTTGCCGAACAAATGTTGCGCGATCGTCCGAATGCGGAACGGCAACAAGATCCAAACGACAGAACGCTCACAATTACACCGCGAGATCTGCAGGCGCTGCTCGACCGCATGGAAGAAATGGCCCGCAACGGGAATACCGCAGATGCGCAACGCATGCTCGACCAGCTGCAGCGCCTGATGGAAAATCTGCAAAATGCCCAGCGCCGCAATCAACAGAACCAGATGTCGCGCGAAATGAACCGGGCGCTGAGCGAACTTGATCGCCTGACGCGCGAGCAGCAGCAATTGCGTGACGAAACTTTTCAGGACCGTCAGCGCCAAAATAGACGCGGGCCGAATGGGGAAGAGGCCGACGAGGAAGGCCAATCTGCTGAAGGGCAGCAGCAGCGCCAACAGGACCTCCAGCGCCGTCAGGAAGCGCTCCGCCAGCGGCTTGAGGATCTCCAGCGCCGGATGAAACAATTCGGCATGAAAGGCGAACAGGGCTTCGAAGAGGCCGAGGGAGCCATGCGCGAGGCCGAGCAGGGTCTGGCCGAAGGCAATCCCTCGGGCAATGACCGGGCGGTCGATTCTCAAGGGCGCGCTCTGGAAGCCCTGCGAAAAGGCGCTCAATCCATGGCCCAACAGATGCAGCAGCAGGGCCAGCAAGGCGAAGGGCAGGCCAGCCCCGGCCCTGGCCCTGGCGAGCCAAACGGTCCTATGCGGGAGGGGCGGAACACGGCAGATCCAGATCCGCTCGGACGCGAGTCTCGCGATCGGACCTATAATCCGCAGAGCCGCTACGATCCGCTTGGCGCCCCAGCATCAGAACGGGCGCAGCGCGTTCTTGAAGAATTGCGCAAGCGCCTTGGCGATACATCGCGCCCGCGCGAAGAAATCGATTATCTGGAGCGGCTGCTACGCCGATATTGAGCTTTTCCTCTAGCCGCACCCTTGCCGGAGCCCTGACTGCGTTCTACTTGCGAACAAGCTTTCCGGTCGGGGAATGCATAAGCAGGATCTCATGCCCATTACCTTCTCGAATTATCTCGTCGCCGGTGCCGCCGGCGCTGTCGCAATCGTACTTCTGCTCGGCCTCGTGAATATGATGCGCGGCGGCAGTGCAAATATGTCGCAGAAATTGATGCGCTGGCGTGTAGGACTGCAATTTGTCGCCGTGATCATCATCATGATCGTTCTCTGGCTGCGCGGCTGACGGGAGTTTCGAACATGGTGGTACTCAACCGGATTTACACACGCACGGGCGACAATGGCTCGACGGCCCTGGGCACAGGCGAGCGCCGGCCAAAATATGACCTGCGCGTAGAGGCCTATGGCACAGTGGACGAGACCAATGCAGCGCTCGGCCTGGCGCGGATCGCAACAGCCCCGCTCGACCAAAAGCTCGACGCCATGCTCGGACGCATTCAAAATGATCTCTTCGACCTCGGAGCCGATCTTTGCACTCCCGACAAGGGAGAAAAGCTCGCCTGGGAGCCGCTGCGAATTCTTGAGAGCCAGGTTGAACGGATCGAACGGGAAATAGACGAGCTCAATGCAGAGCTGGAGCCGCTCAAGTCTTTCGTCCTGCCGGGCGGCTCGCAGGCTGCTGCTGCGCTTCACCTTGCACGAACGATCAGCCGGCGAGCCGAAAGACTCATGGTGGCCCTGGCTGCCCAGCCGGACGAAAAGGTCGGCGAGCCGGCGCTCAAATATATCAATCGTCTTTCGGATTTCCTTTTTGTAGCATCGCGTTACGCCAATAAGAGCGGCGCCGGCGATGTCCTTTGGGTGCCGGGTCAGAACCGCTGAAAACTGCGTTTTGGCAGCGCAGCAAAGAATTGACTCGGTCTGGAGCGGCAAGTACCAAAAAGGCCATCACAAGCGCAGCTTTTCATCCGATATGACGCGCCGCCTCCAGCCGTGCAGGCTCAGGGAGCCCGAACATGAAAATCCTCGTTCCCGTCAAGCGGGTGGTCGATTACAACGTCAAGATCAGGGTGAAGCCCGACGGATCAGGCGTTGAACTCGCCAACGTCAAAATGTCGATGAACCCCTTTGACGAGATTGCCGTCGAGGAGGCTCTCCGGCTCAAAGAAGCTGGAAAAGCTACTGAAATTATTGTTGTTTCGATTGGCCCGTCGCAGGCCGCCGACACGATCAGGACCGGCCTTGCCATGGGCGCGGACCGCGGCATTCTGGTCAAGCAGGAGGCGGGCGTCGAGCCGCTCGCAGTCGCGAAAATCCTGAAAGCCATTGTCGAGGCCGAGGCTCCGGGCCTCGTCATTATGGGCAAACAAGCCATTGATGATGATTGCAACCAGACGGGCCAAATGCTCGCTGCCCTGCTTGGATGGGGACAGGGGACTTTCGCCTCCAAGGTGGAGCTCGGCGAAAAAAGCGTCGATGTGACGCGCGAAGTCGATGGCGGACTCCAGACCGTTACCTTGCAGCTTCCGGCAATCGTCACCACAGATTTGCGGCTCAACGAGCCGCGCTATGCTTCCCTTCCCAACATTATGAAGGCGAAGAAAAAACCAATCGACGAAAAATCACCGGCCGATTTCGGCGTGGATGTTTCGCCGCGGCTCAAGGTGATCGAGACCTCCGAACCGGCCAGCCGAAAGGCGGGCGTGAAGGTCGCCGATGTCGCCGAGCTCGTAGCTAAACTCAAAAACGAAGCGGGAGTGCTGTAATGACGACGCTGCTCCTTGCTGATCTTGCAAACGGAAAACTGGGCGAAGCAACGGCCAAGGCGCTGACCGCCGCCCGCGCTCTTGGCGGCCCGGTTCACATATTGGTTGCTGGCACGCAGGCAAGCGAAGCCGCCCAGTCTGCGGCCATGCTGGAGGGCGTGGAAAAAGTCTTGCTGGCGGATGCTGAGGTCTTCGCCCACGGGCTTGCCGAACCTCTCGCTGCGCTCATGGTCAAGCTGGCAGGGCCCTATGAGGCGATTGTGGCCGCCGCCACAACAACCGGCAAAAATATCATGCCTCGCGTTGCCGCCCTTCTGGACGTGATGCAAATATCCGAAATAACAAAAGTCATTTCGCCGGATGTTTTTGAGCGCCCCATCTATGCGGGAAATGCCATACAGACCGTTCAATCGACCGACCCCAAAAAGGTCATCACGATCCGTACTTCGACCTTTGCCGCCACGGGACAGGGAGGATCTGCTTCTATCGAGACGATCGCACCCGCCGATTACCCTCAAAACTCCGCTTTCAAGGGTGAGGCTCTGGCTGTCAGCGACCGCCCCGAATTGACCTCGGCGAAGATAATCGTGTCTGGCGGGCGCGCCATGCAAAGCGCGGAAAATTTCAAAACCTATCTCGAGCCTATGGCCGACCGCCTCGGTGCGGCCGTGGGGGCGTCGAGAGCCGCTGTCGATGCGGGCTTTGCGCCCAATGATTGGCAAGTCGGACAAACAGGAAAAGTGGTCGCGCCGGATCTTTACATCGCGGTCGGGATTTCAGGAGCTATCCAGCACCTGGCGGGCATGAAGGATTCAAAAGTCATCGTCGCCATCAACAAGGACGAGGACGCGCCGATCTTCCAAGTTGCCGATTATGGGCTTGTGGCGGATCTTTTCGTTGCGATTCCTGCCTTGACTGCTGAATTGGAAAAGAAAGGCTAGCGCCGACTGGACGCGCGCGGAACATAGCCTATGATCGCAAAAGAGACAGTGAGCTGAGCGACGGTAACCTTATGAGCATGGACATTCGTAAACTTGGCGTAATCGGCGCCGGCCAGATGGGCAGCGGCATTGCGCAGGTCAGCGCACAGGCTGGCATCGAAGTCTTGCTCAATGACGTGTCGGAAGATCGCATCAACGCTGGACTGGCCACGATCAATGGCAATTTTGCCAAGCTTCAGGCCAAAGACCAGATCAGCGATGCCGATCGGCGCGCCGCGATGAAGCTGATCCAGCCGGCAGTTGCTTTCGAAGCCTTCGCCGATTGTGATCTCATCATTGAGGCCGCTTCGGAGAATGAAGAGGTCAAACGGAAAATCTTTACGCGGGTCTGCCCCGTGCTGAAGCCAGAGGCTTTGCTCGCCTCCAATACCTCATCCATTTCGATCACCAGGCTTGCATCGGTCACGGACCGGCCGGAACGCTTTATCGGTATTCACTTCATGAATCCGGTCCCGCGCATGCAGCTTGTCGAGCTGATCCGCGGCATTGCAACCGAGGATGCAACCTTCGAATCCTCCCGTCGATTCATTGCACGCCTTGGAAAAACATCGACCGTCTCGGAAGACTTCCCGGCCTTCATCGTCAATCGCATTCTCCTGCCGATGATCAACGAGGCGATCTACACGCTTTATGAGGGTGTGGGTTCTGTCGAGGCAATCGACACCGCCATGCGGCTTGGCGCTAACCACCCGATGGGGCCCTTGCAGCTGGCCGATTTTATCGGGCTCGATACCTGCCTCTCGGTCATGCAGGTTCTTCACGAAGGGCTAGCCGATTCAAAATATCGGCCATGCCCCCTGCTCGTGAAATATGTCGAAGCCGGCTGGCTTGGCCGCAAGACCCAACGCGGCTTCTATGATTATCGGAGCGGAACCCCTGTCCCGACGCGCTGATCGGGGCTATCCCCGCCTGGTTTCGGAGAATTGGTTTTCACGCCTTCACAAGACTGTCATTCCGACGATAGACTAATCCCGCGTGGGTGATTTGGTCCGGCGCGCCCGGGCCTTCCTAACGAGGGGTTCGGCTTGACGATTCATTTCCAGCCGATGGTTTCGCCGGAAGCATGTCCGGCACTGGTACTCAACGCGGACTTCCGACCGTTGAGCTACTATCCGCTGTCGCTATGGTCCTGGCAGGACGCGATCAAGGCGGTCTTTCTCGATCGGGTCAATATTGTCTCCGAATATGACAAAATGGTTCGAAGTCCGAACTTCGAAATGAAACTCCCCTCAGTCGTCTCGCTCAAGACTTACATCAAGCCGACACGACAACCTGCTTTCACCCGATTCAACGTCTTTCTTCGTGACCGCTTCAGCTGCCAATATTGCTCATCCCACGAAGATTTGACCTTCGACCATGTGATTCCAAGGTCCAAGGGCGGGCTGACCACTTGGGAAAATGTTGTCGCCGCCTGTTCACCCTGCAATCTGCGCAAGAGCGATCGCCTGCCTCATGAAGTGCAAATGTGGCCTGCACACAGGCCTTTTCAACCAAGTGTGAACGACCTGCACCAAAACGGCCGGCTCTTCCCGCCAAATTATCTTCACGAAAGCTGGGTCGATTACCTTTACTGGGATTCAGAGCTCGAGCCCTGAGCACTTGCATGCGGATGGATGCGACTTAAACTGCATTCATGCTTCCGCGCCTTATCATCACATGTGTCGGTCTCGCTTGCGCCAGTGCGGCAGGACTCGTTTTTCTGCCTCTAGCTGTTATTTTCGATCCATTGGTGCAATTGCTCACGAGCGATACAGCGGCCGATCATTGGTTTGAGATTCTCTCAGGTGTTCTGACCGATGAAGATCCCGAAGAAGCGATAGAGGCGCTCTTCCACCTTCTGTGGACGATCGGTATGTTGATCTGTGTGTTACCGGTCACAATCGTTGCCTTGATTGGTGGCATTGTCCGCACAGGAAGTTTCGCTTTCTACGCAGGCCTCACAGGGTTCATTGCAGCCGCAGTACCCTGGATTTTGCGAGGAGGTCGGCTCGCCGAACGAAGCGCTTCGATTTCAGCGGCAGAAGCGCATCTAACTGTGATCCTTTTCATCACCGGGGTGATCGCTGGAACAATCTATTGGCTCATTGCAGGACGGGCGCGTTCGAAAGGAAATGAAAAAGGCTGGATGGCGTCCTATCGCAGCGGATAAGCCGCTTCGACAACATAGGGGCCGCCGCCAATCGAATCCCGCGATGAATATAGAACAAAGCGCGACGCTAAAAACTTGCTGGTTTCAAACATGCCACGCGCACCGAGAAAGGTCGCGGCATTGAAAGGCGTTGTGTTTTTTAAACGCGCCAAAGTTATGTGCGGAATGAATTTGCGGGTTTCGGGAATCATCCCGAGCCGCCTCATCAATGTCTCCTGTTCGGATTGCAACTGACTGAGTGCGGGTGAATCCTGAACATGCGCAACCAAAGCGCGCGGTTTCTCGCCACCTAAAATCGTCAGACCATCGATGATGATCTCAAATGATGCGCGGTCAATCTGATCGAGCGAAAATGCAATTTCGCGCGCCAGAAGATTGTCGATATCGCCGATAAAACGCAAAGTAATATGATAATTTTCAGGCTCGACCCAACGGGCGCCGGGGATTCCGCCCTTTATCAAGGATAATCGGGAAGAAACATGAGACGGAATTTCAAGCCCCGTAAACAGGCGTGGCATGCGCTTGTTCCTTTCCTGACTTGAGCATTTCCCTTCAGGGCATTGCTTTTTCGAGGAATGATCTGACGCTCGGCAGAATGGATTTGACGATATGTTCAACGCCCATTCGGTTTGGATGTATTCCATCGTCAAGATTCAACGATGCATTGCCAGCAACGCCTTCAAGAAAGAAAGGATAGAGGGGAATGCCGTGTTTGGCTGACAGATCGGGATAAATGGCGTTGAATTTTTCTGTATATTCACGCCCAAGAGAGGCCGAGGCCAGCATTCCTGCAAGCATGACCTTGATGCCTCGTCCCTTCAATCGCGTGATCATTTCATCGAGGGCCTTTTTGGTAATGGCCGGATCAGTGCCTCGCAGCATGTCATTGGCGCCAAGCTCGATGAGGACAGCATGCGTGCCATCAGCCACGGCCCAGTCGAGACGCTCAAGTCCGCCGCGCGCCGTGTCTCCAGAGACGCCAGCATTGACGACCTCAACCGCCATACCCCCCGCCCGCAAAGCCCTCTCAAGGACGCTTGGAAAGGCAGCATTTTGTGGCAGCAGATAACCGGCAGAAAGGCTGTCGCCCAGGACGACAAGCTGCAACGGCTCGGTGGAAGCCCGCGCCGGGCCCGCCATAGTCGCAAACATAAGTGCCGCGGCAACCAACCGCACCGACCATCGGCATGCGCTCGATAGTGATTGGCGGATTGCAGATCGATGCCCATATGTGATGGGCGGTGCAGCAAGGCTGCGCCAGAATATGCGGAAAAGGTTCATCTCTATGGTCGCACCGGCAATTTCATTGCGTGACGTTCACCTAAGTCTGGGGCGTGGGGCGGCTCGTGTCCATATTCTCAAGGGAATTTCAATCGATATTGCGCGCGGTGAAGCGGTTGGCCTCGTGGGGCCCTCTGGCTCGGGCAAATCGACGCTGCTGATGACCATGGCGGGACTCGAACAGCCCGATTCCGGGTCCATCACCATTGATGGAGAAAATCTGGTTGGCCTCGATGAGGACGCTCTTGCGCGGTTCCGGGGCGCCAAAATTGGAATTGTCTTTCAGTCCTTTCATCTGATCCCGACCATGACCGCCCTTGAGAATGTCTCGATCCCGCTGGAACTGGCAGGATGTCGGGATGCATTTGACCGGGCTGCCGCAGAGCTGGAGCTGGTTGGGCTTGGAAACCGGCTTGGTCACTATCCCTCACAGCTGTCAGGGGGAGAGCAGCAAAGAGTCGCGCTGGCCCGAGCCATAGCTCCAAATCCTGCAATTTTGGTGGCAGACGAGCCCACTGGCAATCTGGATGAAAGCACCGGCCAGACAATCGTCGAGCTCATCTTCAAGCTGAAACGCGAGCGTGGATCGACTCTTGTTTTGGTGACACATGACCCCGGCCTGGCAGCGCGATGCGATCGTCAGATTAGGCTGCGATCGGGCGTGATCGACCAGACAATGGCGACGGAGGCGGCTCAATGAATTCGCCTTCGCGCGCGTCGGGTCTTCCGCTGATTTTCAGGCTCGCAGCGCGCGACCTGAAAGGTGGATTCGCTGGGTTTCGCGTGTTTCTGGCCTGCATCGCCCTTGGTGTTGCAGCAATCTCGGGCGTCGGCTCGGTCTCTGAAGGTCTCTCGGACGGATTGGCGCGCGAAAGCCGCACAATTCTCGGCGGCGATGTGTCGCTCACTCTGATCCATCGGCAATTATCCGACGACGAACGGGGATATCTCCTCGAGCGGGGATCATTGTCGACGATTGCAACGATGCGGGCGATGGCACGGCGCAACGATGGGCGCTCTTCCCTCATTGAAGCAAAAGCGATCGGAGCGGATTATCCATCTGCCGGCCGCCTGATCATTGACCCACCCATCCCGCAGGCAGATGCGCTGAAATTGCGCGATGGCGTCTTTGGTCTCATTGCAGATCCCGCGCTTGCAGCAACGCTCGACATCAAATTGGGTGAGAGCATTCTGATCGGCGAACAGAGATTTGAAATACGCGCCCTCTTGCGTTCAGAGCCAGATAAGCTCGCCGGCGGCGTCGGGTTCGGACCGCGTGTGATTCTTTCAACTGACGCATTGCAGGCAACAGGCTTGCTGCAACCGGGCTCGCTCATTCGCTGGAGCAATCGGATATTTCTGAAATCGAACAGCCCAAACGCACCTGTTAGCGAGCAGGCGGTTCAAGATTTCACATCAGATCTCGCAAAAGCTTTCCCCGATGCTGGATGGCAGGTCCGAACGCGCGCAAATGTGTCGCCCCAGTTTGAACGCAATCTCGCACGATTCACGCAATTCTTGACCTTGGTCGGGCTCACTGCGCTGATCGTTGGGGGTGTTGGGGTTGCAAATGCGGTTCACGCTTTCATCGACCGCAAGAAACCCGATCTGGCAACTTTGAAAGCCCTGGGCGCAACGGGGTCTTATGTTTTCAATTCGACCCTGTTGCAGGTGGTCATTGTCGCTCTGGTCGGCATTGCGATCGGATTGCTTCTTGGAACAGCAATGCCCTTCGGCATTGCCTATGCTCTTGGTTCGTCAATTCCGTTTCCGTTCACGCCATCGATTTACCCCAGCCAGATTTTCGCAGGTATCATTTATGGCTTGCTCACAGCACTGACCTTCTCGCTCATGCCCATCGGGCGGGCGCATGATGTTCCTGTCTCGAGCCTGTTCCGCGACATGGTCGAGTCGGCCCGCAAACGTGCGCGCGCGCGTTACATAGCAATGACAGCCGTCGCTGGAACGGGCCTCGTGGCTGCCGTGGTGCTGCTTGCAGCGGATCAGCGGCTGGCGCTCATTTATGGCGGGGCGACGATTGTTGCTTTCATTATTCTGCGTCTTGTGGCGACAGGAATTCACCTTCTCGCCAAGCACGCACCCCGATTGCGCAGCGTTGAGTTGCGCATGGCAATTGCAAATATCCATCGCCCCGGAGCGCTGACATCTGCTGTCGTTCTCTCCTTGGGTCTGGGCCTGACGCTCCTCGTTGCATTAACATTGATCGACGCCAATATACGAGACCAACTCACCCGAGGACTGCCCGGAAAAACACCAAGCTTCTTTTTTCTGGATGTTCAATCTTCGCAGGTGAACGAATTCGACCAGTTCCTGAAGACAAGGGCGCCGGACGCAAAGGTTGAGCGCGTCCCCATGATGCGCGGTCGCGTTGTCCGACTGAATGGCACACCTGCGAATGAAGTTCGTGCAGCCGAAAATGCACAATGGGTGCTCGAGGGGGACCGCGGTATCAGCTATTCCACATCGATCCCTGACGGCTCCTCTCTGATGGAAGGGGATTGGTGGCCTGCTGATTACAAAGGGCCCCCGCTTGTTTCGATTGAAGCGGAAGTCGCGCGAGGCTTGGGCCTCAAGCTTGGCGATACGGTTACCGTCAACGTGGCGGGCCGCAACATTAATGCGCGCGTTGCCAATTTGCGTGTCGTGAACTGGCGCTCTCTTGGCATCAATTTCGTATTCGTTTTCTCGCCGAACACTTTTGCTGCAGCTCCGCACTCATTCCTTGCCACTGCGACATTCAGTGGCAACGATGAGGCGGAAAAAGAACTCTCGCTGCTTCGCGATGTCGCCACGCGCTTTCCGACAATCACAAGTCTACGGGTAAAGGATGCACTCGAAGCGATAGGTCAGGCGACCAGCCAATTGGCGTTTGCAATCAAAGGCGCATCGGCAATCGCCCTGTCCGCATCCATTCTGGTTCTGGCTGGGGCGCTGGCCGCCAGTCAGCGCAGCCGCATCTATGATGCCGTCGTATTGAAGACGCTGGGCGCCACGCGGAAGCGGCTCTTGAGCGCGCTGGTTATTGAATATGCCCTGCTGGGTTTCGCCACAGCTGCATTCGGCTTGCTGGCCGGCACGCTCGCCGCCTGGTTCGTGCTCATGAAGATCATGAAAGCCGACACTTTTGTCTGGATGTGGGTGCCAGCCCTGGCTTCGATTGGAATTGCCCTGTCCATCACGGTCGGTCTCGGGCTTTTGGGGACTTGGCGGATTCTGGGGCAGAAACCCGCCCGTCACCTGCGGGCTCTCTAATTTGTGAACGGGGTGGTGGCGCATAAGCCGCCTTTCCGGGCCCTGCAAGGCGCAAATGCGACATTGCCAGGGGCCGATCCTCTTGCCCGGCCCCCAAAGGCAATCCATATTATTGGCAGGCAGCGCTCCGACCATCCGGCGGAAAGCGTCTGCATTGACGTGAGAGGAAACCATGTCCGACTTCGACCGCAACGCTTCGCTCCCCTGGGGAACCGGCGTAGCCCGGGCCGGCACCGCCGAGTACGACCAGGGCCTGCGCTCCTACATGCTCGGTATCTACAATCTGATGACCTTGGCGCTGGGCGTGACCGCCCTTGTCGCGATGGGCATCTTTATGATGGGCAAGACAAGCCCGGTCGTGCAGGCCCTGTATATGTCGCCCCTCAAATGGGTGATCATGCTAGCGCCCATCGGCTTCGTCTTCTTCCTGTCGTTCCGCTTTGAGCGCATGAGCTACTCGGCTCTGCTGGGTACCTTCCTTGCCTTCTCGGCTACGATGGGCCTTTCGATGGGCTCCATCGGCTTCGTGTTCAAGGCTGGCAGCATCGTCCAGGCGCTGTTTGCGACGACCGCAGCTTTCGGCGCTCTGAGCCTCTACGGCTACACGACGAAGCGCAGCCTTTCGGGGATGGGATCGTTCCTGGTGATGGGTCTCTTCGGCCTGATCATCGCGAGCCTGATCAACATTTTCGTTGGCTCGAGCATCCTGGGCTTTGCCATCTCGCTGATTGGCCTGCTGATCTTCGCTGGCCTCACAGCTTGGGACACGCAGCGCCTCAAGGAAGAATATGACCTCGTCGCCGGTACCGAATTGGCCGGCAAGGCGTCGGTCATGGGTGCGCTGAGCCTCTATCTGAACTTCGTCAATATGTTCCAGTTTATCCTCGCCCTGACGGGTCAGCGCGAAGAATAAACGCAGCATTCGCTCTTAAGACCCCGCTTCGGCGGGGTCTTTTTTTATCTGCTGACGATTCTTACCGGTTTTTCAAGGACCGCTATGACGCGAGACAGATCAGCGCCTCTTTTCAGAACAAGCCCACCAGCTGCAATGACAGAATATGCACCCTGGCGGCGGGCTAATTTCGGATCCTTCTCAATCTTGTACAAAGGCACTTCCGAGCTTCGTCTATAGATTGAAAAAACTGCCTTTTGCTTATTGAAATCAATCGCATAATCACGCCATTCGCCGGCGGCCACCATGCGCCCATAAAGGCCCAGAATAATCGACAATTCGTGCCTATCGAATGAAATGTCGGGAATGCTTCGGGAGGGCGATGCCATGGCGTCGACAGGAACCAGGCGAAGGTGGGTTGCCGTCGTCCTGGATTGATCAGCGCGCGGGCTGCCCTGCTCCGGCTTATTCTTGTGTTCCATAGGCCCCTCCGCCCGACATGATCGAGGTTTCCTGAGAGCCATTCAAGCGGTTCCCGCACATTAAAGGGGAAACCCCTTTGTCCTGTCGATAGGGCCAGGGGCGAGCCAGGATTGGCGAGTAAATCGCTGGCTTGGCCTGAAAGACCTTCTCCACGCATCCGGACTTCTGCCGGCCAGCCCAAAAACGGCGCCTCCTGCGAGTGCTTTTTATGCACCACGGAGGAATGGCCGGCTTGAAAGAAGGGCTCCTCACCGCAATATCTGTCTCGCAAATTCACAGCCAATGAGAGTGGATCGGTGACGAAAGCAGAAACAGTCGCGGCACAGCCGACGGGATCCCATTCGTTTCAGGCCGATGTTGCGCGCCTTCTCCAAATGATGGCGCATTCCATCTACTCCGATCGAGACGTTTTCATTCGTGAGCTCCTCTCAAACGCTGCTGATGCATGCGAGAAGCTCCGCTATGAAGCGCTAAAGGCCCCTGACCTGATCAAGGAGGGGCAGCCTTTCAGTATTTCCATCACCATAGATGAAGAAAACAAACGACTGATCTTTGCCGACAACGGAATCGGCATGAGCCGCGAAGACTTGATTGAATCCCTCGGCACAATCGCCAATTCAGGTACGCGGGCCTTTCTTGAACGACTCAATTCAGCAGAAAGAGGCGCGAATGGCGGTGACTTGATCGGGCAATTCGGTATCGGCTTCTACTCTGTTTTCATGGTCGCAGACAAAGTCACGGTCGAAAGCCGGAAGGCTGGATCCGATGAAGCTTGGGCTTGGGAATCTGATGGGAAAGGAATTTTCTCAACCCGCCAAATGAATTTGGAAGATGCGCCAGAACACGGCACACGAATCACACTTGAACTTACCGAAGACGGCAGCCGATATGCATCGGCAACTCAAATGGAAGGGATCATTCGAGAACATTCTGGTGCCATTGCTATTCCGGTTGAATTGATTGCAAAGAAAGGTTCGGAAGCCAAACGCATCACCGAAGGGGTAGCACTTTGGCGCCGCGCGAAGAGCGAGATTAGCAACGCCGAATATCATGAATTCTATCATGCACTAGCCGGACAATTCGACGAACCGGATCTCACCGTACATTGGCATGCCGAGGGGCGCCAAGAATATACGGCATTGGCTTTCATTCCAGGCTCTCGTCCGCTTGATCTGTTCGATCCAGCAAGAAAGGGTCGAGGAAAACTCTATGTCCGACGTGTGCTTGTCACATCTGATGCGAATCTGCTTCCCGGCTGGCTGCGCTTTATCCGGCTTGTCGTAGATTCAAACGACCTCCCGCTAAACGTCTCACGAGAGATGATTCAGGAGAGCCCTATTTTTGGCGTCATCCGAAAAGGAATTGCCACAAAAATCTTGCAGGAGCTGATTAGAACTGCCGAAACAAATCAGGAAAAATTTGCGCAGATCTGGCAAAATTTTGGCGCTGCGCTGAAAGAAGGTCTGTATGAGGATCCTGAAAGACGGGATCAAATCTTCAAACTTGCTAGATTTGCAACTTCAAAGGAAAGCGAACAGAAACGGTCGTTAGCTGATTATATTGCTGATCTGCGACCCAATCAGACAGATATCTGGTACATGACCGGAGAAAATCATATGCGGATTACATCTAGTCCGCAGCTCGAGGGTTTTCGTCAGCGTGGCATTGAGGTTCTGCTTCTATCGGACCCGATCGATGCCTTCTGGGTCGAGACCGCTGTCGGATATGACGGCAAACCATTTAAGTCCGTCACTCAGGGCGAGGTTGATATCAGCAACGTCCCGCTCATGGAGGGTGAGGCCCAGACAATTCGAGAACCTTCAGCAAAAGTTGCCAGCCTACTTGCTGTCTTCAAGCAGACACTTGATTCCGACGTTGCAGATGTTCGCGCATCAGCACGCCTTTCAAAAAGTGCGGCATGCCTTGTCGCCTCGGCGAATGCTCGTGACAAGCGGCTTGAACGCATGCTGGCCGAGCATGGCGCGCCAATAAGCATTTCGAAACCTGTGCTTGAAATTAATCCATCACATGAGTTGATTGTCACCCTTTCAGATCTGCTCGACGAGAAAAACCAATCACTGATTGAAGATATTGCATGGCTCATTTTTGATGAGGCCAAACTTGCTGATGGAGATATGCCGTCTCGTCCAGAAATGTTTACCGATCGCTTGATGCGTGTGCTTATGCGGGCGGCAACAGGACATTCTCAAGCATGAGCAACCTATTCAAAGCCGAACTTGATGGTTGTGGCTGCTCACAAGCTATTCGTTACATTTCATCACTGCTCTCTGCTGGTTCCATTGAAAATGCTTGGTCTGAAGCGACGAGATTCGTCATCCACGCAACGCAGCTCGACAGGACATTTTTGATCGCAAATCCCGATCGCGCAGTCAGTTCGGATGAAGCGGCAACTTTGTCTGGATTTGTCGCAAGAAGACTGGCCGGGGAACCCATTACCCGCATTCTCGGCTTCAGAGAGTTCTGGAATTTGGAAATTGAAGTTGCGCCCGACGTGCTGGATCCCCGGCCCGACAGCGAGACACTTATTGAAGCCGCGCTAGCGGAGCTCGGCTCTCGAAAGTCGGAAGAAATCGATCTGCTGGATTTAGGGACTGGGTCTGGAGCGCTGTTGCTTGCAATGCTTGCTGAATGTCCGCGAGCGCGGGGCATCGGGGTCGATCTGTCTGCGAAGGCCTGCGAATTGGCCGCCAGAAATGCCCGACGCAACAAGCTGAGTGACCGTGCCCATATCTTGCGGGGCAATTGGATGCAGAGCCTCGATGGGCGATTCGACCTGATCATCTCAAACCCTCCATACATACGGGCCGGGGATATCGGAGGGCTTCCACCTGAAGTCCTGAACCATGATCCAATCCTTGCGCTGAACGGAGGTGGAGACGGTCTCGTTGCTTATTCAGAAATCATCAGATCTCTTGATAAGGTACTGAAGCCGAAAGGATTTGCCGTTCTCGAGCTGGGAGCAGGACAAGCCGCCGACGTCGCGGATCTGGCTTTGAGATGGGGTCTGAAAGTCGGGGCACTGCGCAAGGATTTGGGCGGGATCGACAGGGCAATTGTCCTGCACAATCCAGGTTAAGCCTCAGGCCGCTTCATATTTTGCCAAATGCCCCTTGGCGCGACCGTCAAAAGCGACTAGATAGATAGGCAGAAATCGCCTCGGCTTTGCATGCGCAATAGCTTGGGATGCGTAGAGGTCGATCGCTTCCTGCAACGTCCTCCGTATCGTTAGCTTGACGCTTATTACTGGCCTAGCCAGGCGCGTCTCCCTATTCGCCGTATCTGCAATGTGTCGCAGATGGTGATGCTCCGAGATTACCGGGGCTGTTTGCAGACTGGCCGGAGAGCCTATTCGCCTTAACCAAAATAGCTGTCGAAGAAATGTAAACCGCCCCGACGGTCAAACGACCATCCGGGCCGTGGCGCACATCAAGGATCATCGATGAGACCTGGTCAAAACAAGCGTATGCGTGGCCGCAATAACAATAATAGGAAGGGCCCGAATCCGCTCACAAGAACCTATGAATCCAATGGTCCCGACGTCAAAATCCGCGGGACAGCCCACCACATTGGCGAGAAATATCTTCAACTCGCGCGCGATGCTCAATCGTCCGGCGATCCTGTGATGGCAGAAAGCTATCTGCAGCATGCCGAGCATTATTTTCGGATTATAGCAGCTGCACAGCAGGCTCAGCAGCAGGCCCAGGCTGGATATATGCGGCCCGCCGGCGAAGCTGAAGCTGAGGAAGATGACGACGACGAGGGCGGAATCCCGGATCGTTTCGCATCGCCCTTGGAGCGAATGCCGCCAAATCCACCACAGCAGCAGCCCTACGGCGGGCAACCGCAGCCTTTCTCCGGTGGATCACCTCAGCCCTTCGTTCAGAACAATTTCGGATCGGAGCGCCCACAGAGTCAGCCGCAGGGAGAGCGTCAAGAGCGGGGGCCGCGGCCTGACCGGCCCTACCAGGACCGCAATGGTCAGCAAAGCCGACATGGCAATAATCCAAACAGGGGACCGCGGCCACAGCGGGAGTTTCGAAACGATCAACAGCCGCGATTCGAAAACCGCAATGGGGACGAGCAGCCAGAATCTGGTGGGCTCCCAGCGTTTATCACCGCTCCAGTACGAATCCCGGTCAATGAAGCGGAGGCGGGTCCGGCACCTGACGCAGATGTGGTCCGCACGGAAGAGAATGAAGGCGGCGGCTTTCATCTGCGGCCTCGCCGGCGCCGGCGTCGGCCAGAAGGCGAAGCAGAGGCGCCTGCGCGCGGTGAAAATTCCAGTTTGGACTGATTTCAAAGGGGGCTTCGGCCCCCTTTTTATTTCTTCCTGAACGATGTGGAAGCCTGCCATTTCTACGAAATGAAATACTCGCGTTCATGATCTGGATCATCGCGCAGAAAAGCGTGTTCGGATCCCCTTTTGTTTATGGCGTCTCCTTCCTACATCCTTTGGAGCTGCCAGAGGGGCTCACTTTCGACGTTGCGGGATCGCTACGGGATCCCAGCGACGGTTGAGGAGACGAACATGAACGCTGAAAAATACACTGAACGCGCGCGGGGCTTTGTTCAGGCTGCCCAGTCTCTGGCCTTGCGGGAAGGTCATCAGCAATTCGCACCCGAGCATCTCCTTAAGGTCATTCTCGATGATGAAGACGGCCTTGCCTCCGGGCTCATCAACAAGGCCGGTGGCCGTTCGCGCGAAGCCCTGATTGCAACCGAGCTTGCTTTGGCCAAGCTTCCAAAGGTTCAAGGTTCCGGAGCCGGGCAATTATATCTGGCTCCGACCACGGCACGAATTTTCGACTCGGCTGAGAAACTTGCCCAGAAGGCTGGCGATTCCTTTGTCACCGTCGAGCGTTTGCTGCTTGCCATCGCAGCTGAAAAATCATGCGAGGCCGGGAAAATATTGTCGCAGGCCGGCGTAACTGCTCAATCCCTCAACCAAGCCATCGAAGATCTTCGAAAAGGACGAACTGCTGATAATCCAACGGCAGAAAACGCCTATGACGCCCTAAAAAAATATGCCCGCGATCTGACCGAAGCGGCGCGTTCTGGAAAGCTCGATCCAGTCATCGGTCGCGACGAAGAGATTCGAAGGACGATTCAGGTTCTGTCCCGCCGCACAAAAAACAATCCAGTCCTCATTGGCGAGCCTGGTGTCGGCAAGACAGCAATCGTCGAAGGGCTGGCTCTTCGAATCGTCAATGGTGATGTGCCAGAGGGCCTGAAAGATAAAAAACTTCTTGCTCTCGACATGGGCTCTCTCATTGCCGGAGCAAAATTCCGCGGTGAATTTGAGGAGCGCCTAAAGGCTGTTCTTAATGAAGTTACAGCGGCAGCCGGAGGAATTATTCTCTTTATCGACGAGATGCATACACTTGTGGGCGCCGGCAAAGCAGATGGTGCTATGGATGCCTCAAACCTGCTCAAGCCAGCCTTGGCGCGCGGTGAACTTCATTGCGTAGGCGCAACCACGCTTGATGAATATCGCAAACATGTCGAAAAAGATGCGGCTCTGGCACGTCGCTTTCAGCCTGTTTTCGTGACAGAACCAAGCGTAGAAGACACGATTTCAATTCTGAGGGGGCTCAAGGAGAAATACGAGCTTCATCACGGCGTCAGGATTACCGACTCGGCCATTGTCGCTGCAGCTACACTTTCTAATCGCTATATTTCTGATCGCTTTCTTCCAGATAAGGCTATTGATCTTGTCGATGAAGCGTCATCTCGCCTTCGCATGCAAGTCGATTCCAAGCCGGAGGAACTCGATGAACTTGATCGGAGGATCATCCAGCTCAAGATAGAACAGCAAGCACTCCGAAAGGAAAGCGATCCGGCCTCGCTTGACCGCCTTGTGAAGCTTGAATCCGAACTGGCAGATCTCGAAGAAAAATCCTCGGCACTCACTTCGCGCTGGAGAGCTGAGAAGAACAAGCTTGGGGAAGCACAAAAGCTCAAAGAGCAACTTGAAGCTGCCCGAAATGAACTGGCTCAAACTCAGCGGCGTGGTGAATTTCAGCGTGCCGGAGAGCTGACTTATGCAATCATTCCTGATCTGGAAAAACGGCTGGTTGAAGTCGAAGCCAAGGCTGGGGCTGCGCTTGTTGAAGAGGAAGTGACTGCTGATCATGTAGCGCAAATCGTCTCACGCTGGACCGGTGTGCCAGTTGATAAGATGCTTGAAGGCGAGCGTGAAAAACTACTCAAAATGGAAGCGACGCTAGCTCGACGCGTCATAGGTCAAAAAGAAGCCGTTAAGGCTGTTGCGACTGCTGTACGTCGTGCGCGGGCGGGACTTCAGGATCCAAACCGACCTATCGGATCGTTTATGTTCCTCGGGCCGACTGGCGTAGGCAAAACGGAACTAACGAAAGCTCTTGCGGCTTTTCTTTTCGACGATGAAACCGCAATGGTCCGCATTGATATGTCCGAGTATATGGAAAAACACTCGGTTTCTCGTCTGATTGGTGCCCCTCCTGGATATGTTGGGTATGAAGAAGGCGGTGCGCTTACAGAAGCTGTCAGGCGGAGACCGTATCAAGTCGTCCTGTTCGACGAGATCGAGAAAGCTCACACGGATGTTTTCAATGTACTTCTGCAGGTACTGGATGATGGCCGCCTAACCGACGGGCAAGGACGCACTGTCGATTTTCGTAATGTGCTGGTGATCATGACGTCAAATCTTGGTTCGGAATATCTCGTGAACCAGGCAGAGGGCGAGGATTCATTTTCAGTTCAAAATGAAGTCATGTCGGTGGTGCGAGGTCATTTCCGACCGGAGTTCTTAAATCGTATCGATGAGATCATTCTATTCCATCGGCTACGGCGCGAAGATATGGGTGCAATCGTCGATATCCAGATGGTTCGGCTTGGTCGCCTTCTGGAAGAAAGAAAAATGCGGATTGAACTCGACGAAAAAGCGCGCAGATGGCTTGCTGAGCGCGGTTATGACCCGGCCTACGGGGCTCGCCCCCTTAAACGTGTCATTCAAAAATATGTTCAAGATCCACTCGCTGAACGTATTCTCGCCGGTCGGATCAAAGATGGAGCGACCATTCAGGTCGGATCTGGAGAATATGGTTTAACCATTGATGGCGAAGCAGTGTTCACAGATGATGCTGCAGATCGCATGAGGGTGTCCAGAATGGGCTCCAGCCACTCAGGTTCACTGAACTGAACCTGAGTGGGGAGCCTTTTCTTTCTGATCAATTTGGAGAGCTTGCCTCAGCGACACCAATCATTGAATCGCGCGTCACCAGTGCTTCAAGGGCGGACTCGTTAAGTCCATCTGTTCCAGCTGGTCGCCTCGGTATGACAATATATCGGATGTCGGCAGTCGAATCGTGCACACGCACTTCCATTTTATCGGGCAGGTTCGTTCCGAACTCGTTCAGGACGGCCCTTGGCTCAGACACAACTCGCGCGCGATATTCTCTACTCTTGTACCAAGATGGCGGAAGACCCAGCAATTCTCTCGGATAACAAGAGCACAAGGTGCAAACAATCACGTGATGGGTATCTTCTGAATTCTCGACCGCGATGAGCTTGGTTGTCGTCATCGGAAAGCCAAGCTCCGCGACTGCCTCATTGGCGTTCATGAGCAACTTGATCCGGAACAATGGATCTTCCCATGCTCTAACAACGATTTTAGCGCCATTGGCTGGCGTAATCTGATCTCTCTTCTCGATCGCTGCTCGGACCTCTTCAGCTGTGAAGACTCCTTTTTCGATCAGGAGCTCTTTAAGAGCGACGCCCAGGATCTGATAATAGCTGTGTACTTTATCATCTGGCTGAAGTGGAGCATGATGATGATCATCATGTCCATGATGGTGATCATGGTGATCATGTGGCATTTTCTGCTCCCGATATTTTTTCCAACCAGTGCCGATATAAATCGATATCAATGCTGTCGATCCGGGAACCTGAATAATCGTCCCAGAGCTCTGACTGATTGAATCGAACTTCATATAGAGATTGCGCTGGCCCTTCGAGTCGATAGGCCAGCAATTCAGGATTTCCAAATTCTCCAAAACATTTGGTGACGCGACCGATTTTACCTCGCACGTATAAGGGCGTCCTTATGTGTCCGGCTGGAAAATCGTCACGAACGCGAACCAAATCGCCGGACTTTAACGGCTCTTCCCAGCAAGCCTCTGTTGGCTTCACCGAGCATCTCCATCAAAATTTATGTCTAACTCGCCGGCTGCTTTGAGACGCTCTCGAATTTCTCTCACGCGCTCATCAATCTCTGATTGAGTTAAAATACCTTTCTCAATCATTTGACGGGACAAGGCGGCAGTCCATCGCTCGTAATATGTCAGAGTTTGATAGGCATTATCTCCAAGGGATTCAACGTAACGACGGTTTTCATGCGTTGTAACAATTCCCTTTGCCCCGATAATTGACCTAACACCGTCTATCTGTTTTTCCCAAAAACTCAGCTCATGTGGGGCAACATCAATAGGCCCGGCTTGCTGGCCCCCAACGTCATGTACACCGCGCATGATATCCTCCCAGTCTTTCGGTTCATTCTTTCAGGATTTTTTCGGCTTTCAAGTCTCAAGATCATGGCTGTGATCTACGATTTTGACCAAGTCGTGCATGATAGAATTCAGCTCAAAATCTCTGGGGGTATAAACAGCGGAAATGCCTTCCGCCAAGAGAATGGCTTTGTCTTCCGGCGGAATGATACCTCCCACCACCAGGGGAATATGACCCAGACCTTCAGCGCGCATTTGAGCTGCAACCTGTCGAACGAGGGAAATATGCGATCCCGAGAGAATGGATAAACCGACACAATGGACATTCTCGGATTTTGCTGCGGAAACGATCTCCGAAGGTGTTAGGCGAATTCCCTCATAAACAACATCCATCCCAGCGTCGCGTGCACGCACGGCAATCTGTTCTGCCCCATTTGAATGACCATCAAGTCCGGGCTTCCCGACAAGAAACTTCAGGCGGCGACCTAGTTTTTGTGAGACGCGTTCGACCTCGGCTCTAATTTCATCGAGGTCCCCTCCAATTTGTCTTGCTTCTGCTGCAATGCCAGTCGGGGCTCTGTATTCGCCGAAAGCTTCGCGTAACACACGTCCCCATTCTCCTGTAGTGACGCCCACTTTTGCAGCTGCAATGGAGGGCTCCATAATATTGCGTCCTTCGCATGCAGCTATTTTCAGTTCTGACAAAGCTTTCTCAACGAGCTTTGAATCCCGAGCATTACGCCATGCAACAAGATTGGAAATTTGATCTGCCTCAACATGATCTGGCACAATCATGATTGATTGATCTCCAGTCGTAAGCGGAGATGGCTCACTTTCTATATATCGATTCACGCCGACAACAATCTGCTCCCCGCGCTCAATAGCTTCTAGCCTCTCAGTATTCGATTCGACGAGCTTGGATTTCATATAGCCGCTTTCTACAGCAGCAATCGCACCGCCGAGTTTTTCGATAGTGAGCAATTCTTGTCGTGCCTTATTTTTTAGATCCTCGACTTTTTTGTTAATCTCATAGCTGCCGTCAAAAAGATCTTCATATTCGAGAAGATCCGTCTCATATGCCATAATCTGCTGAATTCGCAGGGACCATTGCTGATCAAATGGTCGCGGCAAACCAAGAGCTTCATTCCATGCCGGCAGCTGAACAGCGCGGGCGCGCGCATTTTTGGAGAGAACAACGGCAAGCATTTCTATCAATATTCGATAGACGTTATTTTCTGCCTGTTGCTCGGTCAAACCAAGCGAGTTTACCTGAACGCCATATCTGAAGCGCCGATATTTTTCTTCTTCAATACGATACCTTGTGCGTGTGATTTCATCCCAGAGCTCTGTAAAGGCGCGCATTTTGCAGAGTTCTGTAACAAAGCGCATTCCAGCATTTACAAAGAAAGAGATCCGGCCAACGATTTCCTTGAAGTTATTTAGATCGATTTTTTCAGCGTCTCGCACATTATCCAAGACCGCGATTGCAGTGGCGAGTGCAAAACTTAATTCCTGAACCGGCGTCGCACCTGCTTCCTGAAGATGATATGAGCATACATTCATCGGGTTCCATTTTGGGATTTCCCTTGTCGTGAAGACAATTAAATCGCGCGTCAAACGCATCGATGCTGCGGGTGGGAAGACATAAGTCCCACGTGACAAATATTCTTTGATGATGTCGTTCTGCGTAGTTCCCTGCAGTTTTTCGCGTTGGGCTCCCTGCTCATCGGCAACCGCAATATACAAGGCCATCAACCACGGTGCCGTGGCATTGATTGTCATTGATGTATTCATCTCGACGAGTGGAATAGATTCGAACAAAGTTCGCATATCACCAAGATGTGAGATGGGCACACCCACCTTCCCGACCTCACCTCGGGACAGTGGATGATCGGAATCGTAGCCCGTCTGAGTAGGCAAATCGAAGGCAATCGAGAGTCCAGTCTGCCCTTTTGTCAAATTTCTTCGATAGAGACGATTTGAGTCGGCGGCTGTCGAGTGACCTGCATAAGTCCGAAATATCCACGGTCGATCAGATGTCTGGCTCATGGTTGGCGCTCGCTTGCGAATTGATCACGAAAGCTCTGCGGCTTGTTGCAGGGCAGCATATTCCTTGGTTCGAGCCAAGAGCACTTATCCCTTAGTGCTATAGGTTTGGCGCCTCATCTGAACCTCGCCTCAGGACATTAGTAGTATGGTGCACCGCAACATTCTCGCTAACATGGAATGGATTTTCTTGCGGAGGAAACGGCTGTGGGAGCGAGCTTTACAGATGATGGCAAGCCGGGGACCCAATCCGATCCCGTGAAGGATCTTTACGACATCGGTGAGATCCCGCCTCTTGGGCATGTCCCGGCGCGGATGCATGCTTGGGCGATCCGCAAAGAGCGACATGGGCCACCCGAAGAATCAATGAAGCTTGAAGTGGTTCCGACCTGGTCACTGGACAGCCATGACGTGCTTGTTCTGGTGATGGCAGCCGGGGTCAATTACAACGGCGTATGGGCGGCCTTAGGAGAACCAATTTCGCCGCTCGACGGGCACAATTTGCCTTTTCATATAGCTGGCTCTGATGCTGCCGGTATTGTGTGGGCCGTCGGATCAAAGGTCCGACGTTGGCAGGTTGGCGACGAAGTCGTCGTTCACTGTAATCAGGATGATGGCGATGACGAAGAATGCAACGGCGGAGATCCGATGTTTTCTTCAACGCAGCGTATCTGGGGATATGAAACCCCCGATGGCTCATTCGCGCAATTCTGTCGGGTTCAGGACCGCCAACTTATGGCGCGCCCCAAACACTTAAGCTGGGAAGAAAGCGCATCATATACGCTGACCTTGGCAACAGCCTATCGTATGCTTTTTGGGCATGAACCGCATCGCCTGAAGCCAGGTGACAATGTTCTCGTTTGGGGAGCCTCGGGAGGCTTGGGAGTTTTTGGCGTGCAGCTTTGCGCGGCAGCCGGCGCTAATGCGATCGGGGTTATTTCTGACGGGGGGAAGCGGGATTATGTGATGTCCCTCGGTGCCCGAGGCGTGATCAATCGAAAAGACTTTAAATGCTGGGGTCAGCTTCCAAAGGTCAACTCGCCTGAATTCAATTCTTTCATGGGAGAGGCCCGGAAGTTTGGGAAGGCCATCTGGAACCTCACGGGCCGTAAAGACGTCGATATTGTGTTTGAACATCCCGGGGAACAAACTTTCCCGGTGTCATGTTTCGTTGCCAAAAGGGGCGGCATGGTTGTCTTTTGCGCTGGCACAACCGGCTTCAACCTGACGTTTGACGCCCGATTTGTCTGGATGCGCCAAAAACGTATCCAAGGTTCACATTTTGCTCACTTAAAGCAGGCTGCCGCGGCAAATCAATTCGTCATAGATCGACGCATCGATCCTTGTTTGGGTGAGGTCTTTTCGTGGGACAAAGCCCCTGCCGCACATACCAAAATGTGGCGAAACGAGCATTCGCCGGGGAATATGGCAGTTCTTGTCAATTCACCCCGGCCGGGGTTGAAGTCCCTTGAAGATGTCATTGAAGCATCGCAATCAAAAGTTTAGCGGAAACGGTATCGGCCTTTAGCGGCTGATTTCGCCAAGCTTGCTTGATGTTCGTTGAACGGTGGCCAAATTCCTCTGTATCGGTTATTTGGTCAATATTCACGTCGGCAAGAGCGGCCCGAGGGTATGAAGCAACACGGAAGCGACCTCTGGCTCTCTCTGGTGATTCCGGCCGCCTTCGTTTTGCTCTGGTCAACGGGATGGATTGTCGCAAAGTTCGCTGTTCGCGACGCTGATGTATTGACCTTTTTAGTCCTGCGCTATTTTGGGGCCGCTGTCATTCTGGCCGCTTTTGCCTGGTGGTGCGGAGCACTTTGGCCGCGCAACAGAAATGGATGGTTTCATGCATTTTTGTCCGGCGTTCTTCTGCATGCTCTTTATCTAGGTGGAATCTGGTGGGCAATCTCTCAGGGCGTTCCAGCGTCCATCTCGGCATTGCTTGCAGCACTTCAGCCGATCTTGACCGCCTGTCTGGCTCCCCGGCTTGCTGGCGAAAAGGTGTCGTCTTTGCAGTGGACCGGTATTTTACTTGGTCTTGTGGGGATCCTTCTAGTTCTTGCTCCGAAGCTTGCTTCGCTAACAGCTGCCGAACTGCAAGGGTCTATCATCGCACTTTCAGTCAATGCATGCGGTATGGTTGCTCTGACATTGGGGACTTTTTATCAGAAGCAGTTTTTGCAAAACATGGACTTGCGGGCCGTAGGATCGATTCAATTTGCGGCGGCGATGCTGGTGACCCTGCCGGTGGCATATGCTTCCGAGAACATGCATGTAGTATGGTCACTCAACACAATATTGAGTTTAGCTTGGTCGATCGGGGCACTGTCGATTGTTTCAATCGCACTGCTGCTTCATCTTTTGCGTAAAGGCGAAGTCGCTCGCGCAGCGCAACTGATCTACCTTGTTCCCCCTACAGCCGCCATCCAAGCCTTTCTCTTTTTTGGCGAAACGCTCACTTCTGTGCAAATGGCAGGCATGACGTTGACCTGCCTGGGTGTGGCTTTGGCAGTGCGGCGGTGAGCAACCGTCCGAAAGGCTGATTGCCCTGCGGGCCAGCTTATGTTGCGATGCAAAATACTTATTTGGAGCATGCGAGATGACTGGTCAGACATACCAGACTCCCGGCCTGTCGGCGCAGGATTTTCTTGACCTTGCGGACAAGGCCTTCAGCGACGTTGAGCGGCTTTTCAAAGAAATCCGAACTGTCGTAAGGGCGGATGTCTCGCTTGATGGAAAAATCAATCCAGCGGCGATGGATGCCTCACAGCACACGACGCATGGGCTAGCATGGTTCGCAACCTATTTAGAATCATTGCGAGAAATGATCGCTTATGCGCGCAGACTTGAAGAAGAGAATCGCTTTGGCGAGATTGAGGAGCTTCTGACGCGGATCGGCGTTGGAGAGTATATTGCTCAATTCTTTGGTGGGATTCCGATGAATCAAGGCGAGTTTATTCGGCTTGATGATTTCAATTTATCGCGAGAATTGATCGTAAAGTCTCGATCTGATGCGGTCGGTCGCGTGATCGCAAATGGCAATACGACATTGAACCGCGCCAAGCTCGTTTCTCTCATCGCAGGACTCGACACGACCGCTCTGATCGGTAACCCCGGTCTTGATGACACAATGGAATCCATCCGCGAAGAAATCAGAAAATTTGCGACTTCTAAAATTGTCCCATATGCCCATGAATGGCATCTTGCCAACGATTATATACCGCTTGAAATCGTAGACGACCTATCGGCTCTTGGAGTCTTTGGACTCACGATTCCAGAACAATATGGCGGGATGGGACTCGGCAAAATAGCCATGTGTGTCGTAACAGAAGAATTGTCTCGAGCCTATATCGGCGTTGGTTCTCTTGGAACCAGATCTGAAATTGCGGCAGAACTCATTATCTGCGGCGGCACCGAAGAACAAAAGCAATCTCTCCTTCCTCAAATTGCATCTGGTGAGATCCTCCCGACAGCAGTGTTTACGGAGCCCAACACAGGGTCCGATCTTGCATCCCTTCGGACGCGTGCCGTTCGTAAGGGTGACGCCTATATGGTTACGGGAAACAAAACTTGGATCACCCATCCCGTACGTGCCGACCTCATGACAATCCTTGCGCGAACGAACCCGTCTGAAATCGGCTATAAAGGTTTGTCCATGTTTTTGGCGAAAAAACCGCGCGGCACTGATGCTGATCCATTCCCCGTGACGGGCATGTCGGGGAGTGAGATTGAAGTACTCGGCTATCGCGGAATGAAAGAGTACGAAATTGCGTTTGATGACTTTCGGGTTCCAGCAGAAGATTTGCTTGGCGGCATAGAAGGTCAAGGCTTCAAGCAGCTGATGCAGACATTTGAAGCGGCACGAATCCAGACAGCTGCCCGAGCAGTCGGCGTGGCGCAAAATGCGCTCGAACTAGCGGTACGCTATGCGATGGAGCGTATACAATTTGGAAAGCAATTGATCGCTTTTCCGCGGGTCGCCGACAAGATTGCGCTTATGGCTGTAGAAATTCATATTGCCCGACAACTCACCTATTTCTCAGCACGCGCCAAAGATGCAGAAAAGAGATGTGATGTCGAAGCAGGGATGGCCAAGCTTCTCGGAGCCCGAATAGCCTGGTCTGCAGCTGACAATGCACTACAGATACATGGCGGAAATGGTTTCGCTTTAGAGTATCAGATTTCACGTGTGCTTTGCGATGCGCGAATTCTCAACATTTTCGAAGGAGCTGCAGAAATTCAAGCACAGGTGATCGCGCGTCGAATCCTTGAGGACATAAATTGATTATTCTTGATTTGGAGAATTATCTGATATCCATCCTATCGTTAGGACAAGGATCTCAAATTTGGCTGAACAGGCGTTTTCTCGACTGACAAGCGCTGTAATGGCAGCGGTGCCCGTTATTGCAGCCAGCCTATTAGGTAGCTGGGCAACACTGCCGAATATACCTGATTGGTATACCGGACTCGCCAAGCCTTGGTTCACACCCCCCAACTGGATTTTTGGGCCCGTGTGGACTGTTCTCTACACAATTATGACGATCGCTTTTTTTCGTATCCTTCGTCAGCCTGAGGGTAGAAACAATAGGCTCGTCATAACTGCGTTCATGGTTCAGATTTTTCTGAATGCCGCTTGGTCCATCGGTTTCTTTGGTGCGCGCAGCCCGTTTCTCGGGGCCGTCATTATTTTTCCTTTGTGGATTTCAATTTTTTTCACAATGGTTCTGTTCTGGAGGCGGGACCGCATTTCAGGCTTAATTTTTATTCCCTATCTCACATGGGTCAGTTTTGCAGCGCTGCTGAATTTTGCAATCTGGTGGAAGAACAGCTGATTTATTCTACGACGCCAATGAATGGCAATTCTCTCAAATTATGAGCAACGTCCATTCCGTAACCCACAACGAACAAATCCGAACAGCGGAAGCCGACAAAATCAGCCTCAATCTGAACTGTACGCTTGTGTGGCTTTTCAAGCATCACTGCCAAAAGCACGCGGCGCGCGCCTCGGGCTGAGAGGAGATCTTTGGCAAAAGCGAGCGTTCGGCCAGACTCAAGTATGTCATCGAGCAAAAGTACGTCGCGGCCCTTTACATCTGATTCGATATCTTTGAGTACCGTGACATGACCCTGCGAGACAGTACCGTCCAGATAACTGGATAAATGAACAAATTCGACTTGCGGATTCATGCCTTGGCGGTGGAGAGCGCGCAGCAGATCGGCTGCAAACATAAAGGACCCTTTTAGGACCGCGACCACCAGAAGATCCCGAAGTTCCGCGTTACGGATTTCTCCAGCAATGGCCTCAACGCGGGTGCCTATTTGGTCAGCCGAGTAAAGGGGTTTGACTTTGTGTGAGATATTCATAGGCAAAAATGCTCCCGAGCTGGTCATCCATATAGTCGTTTTGGCAAAAACTTGCCAAACCATTCCAGAAGACTTCAGCCTGCCATTAGAAATGCTAGATTTGGATGTAGTTTAGACTCGATTCGCGCTGCACGTACAGCAAGGCATGATGGCAGGAAGAAAAACTCATCCGCATCCGGAGGCAGAATTGGTTCGCTTCAACAATGTCGGATTGCGCTATGGCATGGGGCCTGAGGTCTTACGAGACCTTTCCTTTTCAATTGAGCCGCGGTCGTTTCAATTCCTTACGGGCCCTTCCGGCGCCGGGAAAACAACCCTCCTAAGGTTGATTCTTTTGTCGCTGCAACCCACACGCGGGTTCATATCGCTTTTCGGACGAGATGCGGTAACTTTGGACAAGAATGAAATCACAGATTTCCGAAGAAGAATTGGTGTCGTTTTTCAAGATTTCCGGCTGCTCGACCACCTTACGACCTATGAGAACGTCGCCTTGCCACTCAAAGTACAGGGGCGTGATGAATCTTCCTATCGAGCCGAGGTCATCGAACTTCTAGGCTGGGTTGGGCTGGGGGATCGCACACATGTTCTCCCGCCGGTTCTCTCTGGCGGCGAAAAACAGCGCGCCGCAATTGCACGGGCACTCATCGTACGCCCCGAACTTCTCTTGGCGGATGAGCCAACCGGAAATGTCGATCCGAGCCTTGCTCGACGGCTGCTTCGACTATTTCTTGAGCTACATCGGTCGGGGACATCCGTTGTGATAGCAACGCATGATCTCGGCCTGATGGATCAGTTCGACGGAGCGCGCAGGCTCGTTTTGGGGGATGGCCGCCTTCATATCTATGACTAAGGGCACAAAGTGACTGAAAAAACGATCGAAGCAGACGCATCGGAACCCTCAACCAGGCGAGATATTGCGCTGGTTCCACCCGATGCCGTCGCAGGACGAACACTTGTGACGGTTATTGCCATCATGACTTTCTTGGCAGCCATGACAGCGGGGACAGCTGTCTTGATTAGCGAAATTTCGTCTGGATGGCGTCGCGATGTTGCGCGTGAAATGACGATTCAGATAAAGCCGAATCCCAGCCGAAACATAGAAGCAGATTTGGCGCGAGCCGAAGAGATTGCTAGGGACGGAACAGGCATCAAGAACGTGAATGTTCTCAAAAAATCAGACTCCGAACGACTTCTGGAGCCGTGGTTAGGTTCAGGTCTCGACCTTCCAGAACTGCCAATACCAAGGCTGCTTGTCCTCAAGATAGATGATAAAAAATCACTGGATATAGAGGGACTCCGACGCAAGATCAGTGAGGCCATACCTGGTGCTTCCTTAGATGATCACCGCTTCTGGATCGACCGTTTGTCTGCCATGTCATGGATGGTGGTCATCGTCGCTATAGTCATTCTAACACTGGTTCTCGTTGCAATGGCGCTGGCAGTCGCTTTCGCCACTAGGGGAGCCATGGCAGGCAGTCACGAAGTTATTCATATTTTGCATTTCGTTGGGGCCGCAGACTCTTATATTGCGCGCGAATTCCAGAAGCATTTTTTAAAGCTGGGGCTTGAAGGGGGCTTGCTTGGTGGAGGCTCGGCAATCCTTGTATTTATTCTCGCAGGGCTTGCATCGACGCAAGTCTCAAAAGCGGGCGGCGATCAATTGCAGGCGCTGTTTGGGAGCTTCGATCTTGGCCTGATAGGCTATGTAGGAATTCTCCTGATTTCAGCTTCGGTCGCTTTCCTCACATCATTTACGTCGCGATCGGTGGTGCTACGTCAGCTGCAGGGCCTCTCGTAAGAAAAGGGTGCGTTCGTTTCACTCCTGGGACGCTCTCTGGCGATTCATCGAAATGTGATCGGTTTTTGTGTCCACAAACCAATGGATTCAATTGCTTCCTCATCCCAAGTGCTTTTCACTTCAGTCGAAGCCAAAAGAAGATAAAAAAATGATAGTCGTCCGCTCTCTTATTTTTAATGTAGTCTTCTATTCGCATATGGTAACCCTTCTTATCGTCGGGCTACCTGCATTGTTAATGCCGAGAAGAGCCGTTTATCTTCTTGGGCGGACATGGGCGCGCAATTCGCTCTGGTTACTTGAAAAAATCTGCAACACGCGCGTAGAGTTTCGCGGCTTCGATAAGCTTCCAAAATCGCCATACATTGTCGCATCAAAACATCAGTCGATGTGGGAGACTTTTGCACTCATTATGATGTTTGATGACTTTTGCTATATTCTAAAAAAAGAACTGACCTACATTCCATTTTTTGGATGGTATCTCTGGAAAGCAGATCAGATTGCCATTGATCGCAGCAAAGGCAGCAGCGTACTGACACAAATCGAAATGCAGGCGCGAAACACCTTCGCGCAAGGACGAACACTCTTCATCTTTCCAGAGGGAACAAGAAGGCCAGCGGGCGCGCCCCCAAAATACAAATTTGGGATCGCTCACATCTATAGCGCGTGCAACGTGGCCTGCGTTCCCATTGCCTTGAATTCGGGTCTATTTTGGGCTCGTAGAAGCTGGATTAGAAGACCGGGCACAATTGTTGTCGAAGCTCTCGACCCTATCCATCCTGGCGTTGAACAGATTGAATTCTTTGAATCTGTTCAGCTTTCTATCGAGACCGCAACAAACAAACTCATGGATGAAGCCGTTGAAATAGATCCATCGCTTGACGTTATCGTATCACGGAACCGTAACGTGCCCTGAGGCGCTCGTGCTAGAGAGATTTGAGAGGCGCGCGAGAACCGGGTCCTTCACGCCGACCGCAAGAAGATGTTGATTCGTTGCTGTAACATAATCAGTATTCTTTCCGGAAATGCCGTGTCCTTGCAATATGAGACGAGCAAGTTCTGTTTCTGGTAGGCGCCCGGCATATTGATGGTGCTTTCTGTCAACGATATAGGCTGCGCACGCAACTTTCTCACCATGGTCCAAAGTTGCGGTAAGGAAGGTCTCACGATAGACCGCCGTCACCTGTTCGCGTGCCCGAAGATATTCCAGCGTCACAAAACGACGCAATGCAGATATACGGAAAGCTACCCCCCTGCAGGAGCCACCCCGATCCAACCCGAGAACTATACCTGGTCTATCTGGTGTTCCACGGTGAACATGCGAAAATACACAAAGCGATCTATGATAACCCTGCACATAAGCCAGATGTTGCTCTTCAAAATCAAACCCAGGTCGCCACATAAGCGAACCGTACCCAAACACCCATAAATCCTGATTCACATTCGCCCCCAGAAGAATTTTTGACCAAGGCCAAACAAGAACGGAGCAGCTCGTTTTGAAAAAATATGACGGCAATCACGGGAGCACACAAGCGGTCAGCCGAGTCGGGCTCTATGGGCCGGTCATTTTACTCGCCTTGATTGTGGCAAGCTGGTCGGTCTTCTGGATTTACTCCGCGCGACGAGCAGATCAGGCCATACAGAACTGGATGATGATTGAAGCCAGAAAAGGACGGCAATGGTCATGTGAGGATCGGAAAACCCAGGGGTTCCCCTTCCGTATCGAGCTTTTCTGCAACGCAGTGCGGCTACAATTGGCTGATGGACGCATAGTTTCGACAGGCGCGCTGCATGCCGCTGCGCAAGTTTATTCGCCGTCACTAGTTCTGGCTGACATCAGCAGCCCGTTCACAATCCAAAAATCAGAAGCTATTTATAAACTGAACTGGGATAATTTTCGTTTGTCGTTACGCTATAGCGGTGAAGGTTTCGAACGCATTTCAGCCAATATAAAGACTCCCCAACTTCATGGTCCAGATGGACCATTGATGCTGACCGCAAGCCAGATGGAATTCCATCTTCGATCTACAGGTGATCGATCTAGTATTGAAACTGCTGTCGCCATTGCAGACCTCGAGGGGCCTATGGCCCGCTGGCTGTCTGGAGGCCAAGCCAAAACCAAGTTTGATATGATGACATCCATCACCAATCCGGGATTTCTTTCCGGGTCAAACTTTCGCGCATCCATGGAGCAATGGCGGAACAGCGGTGGAAGGTTCGTGCTTCAGAAATTCGAAATCACACAAGATAAGATGACAATTTCAAGTCAAGGCGAATTGCAATTGGATGCCTTCGGTCGTCCAGAAGGGCAGATTAAATTATCGGGACAAAACCTTCGCCCAATAGTTGAGAAGCTACCATTAGGAAATGCACAGCCCTTGATCAGGGGTTTGCTGGAACGTCGCGACGGTTCGCCGGTCGAGCTGTCAGTCCGACTTCTTGACGGGCGTTTAAACATTGGCCCGATCCGAACGCCGCCATTTCTTCCCTCAATCTACTGAGATTGATCTTTATCCGGTTTAGCTTCGGTAACGCGTCTGCCAAAGTCAGCGGCGGCAGTTTCCTGTCCTTGGGCAATAATGCTCCTGCGGATCGCGCGGGTTCTGGTGAAGAGATCAAACAAGCCCTGACCATCACCCCATCGAATCATGCGCTGTAAAGCAGAAAGATCTTCCGTAAAACGACCGAGCATTTCGAGAACGGCATCCTTATTGTTCAAAAAAATATCTCGCCACATTGTTGGATCAGATGCCGCGATACGAGTGAAGTCCCGAAAGCCGCCTGCTGAAAACTTTATAACCTCTGATTGTGTGACCTCCTCGAGATCTGCTGCTGTCCCGACGATGTTATACGCAATCAAATGGGGAACATGGCTTGTGATCGCCAAAACCAAATCATGATGAGAAGGCGTCATGATTTCGACGTTAGAACCAGCTTGCGACCAGAAATGCTGAAGCCGCTCCACCGCGCTTTCATCGGCCCCGTCTGGGGGCGTAATGATGCACCATCGATCAAGAAAGAGAGAAGAGAAGCCTGCATCAGGGCCAGAATATTCAGTGCCTGCCACTGGATGAGCGGGTATAAAATGAATTCCAGGCCGAAAGAGTTGCTGACAGCCTGCCACGACGGTTCCCTTGACGGAGCCAACATCGGACACGATTGCCCCGTCCTCAACAGCAAGAGCGATTTGTGCAGCAACGTGAGAAATCACACCGACGGGTGTGCATATGATGACAAGATCCGAGCCCTTCACTGCCTGAGCGCAGTCGGCAAAAACCTCCTCAGCGATTCCCAATTCCCCAACACGATCTACAACCGACGGTGAAGCATCGCCTGCAACCAAACGTCGTGCCAAATTTCGCTGCCGCGCTACTCGCAGCAATGATGAGCCAATCAAGCCAACGCCAATGATCGTAAGTTGATCAAAGAGTGGATCTGGAATGGGCTTGGAGGAAAAATCAGCCATTTCGCACCGATTTTGTATATTCTCGTAATGCTTCGACAAGCAAACGATTGGCTTCCTCACTCCCTATGGTGATTCGAAGGGCGTCCGGCAAACCATATGCACCGACAGCACGAACGATAAGTCCTCGCTGGGATAAGAATGTGTCAGCATCCTTTGCATCGAGCCCGCGCGCAGACGGGAAGTGGACAAGAACAAAGTTAGCAACACTTGGGGTCACTTCCAGATCTAGCGCCGTTAACTGGTTGGTCATCCAATGAAGCCAGCGTTCGTTATGGTCGATGGCAGATGAAATATGCTCCTCGTCTTGGATTGCTGCAATTCCAGCCTCTAGAGCCGGCCCATTCACATTGAATGGGCCTCGAATACGATTGAGCGCACTACAAATCGATGCGGGTGCATAGCACCATCCAAGTCGCAGATTTGCGAGCCCGTATATTTTTGAAAATGTTCTCGTCATCACGACATTCTCATTGGTCGCGACAAGCTCAATACCTTCGGAATAATCGTTTTTGCGAACATACTCAGCATAAGCCGCATCAAGGACAAGAATCACATGCTTTGGCAGAGCTGCATGCAGACGCTTCACCTCCTCGAAAGGCATATAGGTGCCGGTGGGATTGTTTGGATTTGCGAGATAAACGATTTTCGTTCTGGGTGTTACGCACTCAAGAATCGAATCTGCGCTGGCAGTAAGATTTCGCTCCTGGGCCACAACAGGCGTCCCGCCGGCTGCAAGTATGGCAATGCGGTAGACTAGAAATCCATGCGTAGTGAATATGCCTTCATCGCCAGGCCCAACATAGGCGAGCGAAAGCAAATGAAGGATATCGTCCGAGCCGTTACCGCAGACTATTCGGTCGGGATCAAGGCCAAAACGGGAGGCGATTGCAGATCGCAAACGCGATACAGATCCGTCGGGATAAATTTCAAGTTTGCTAGCGATATCAACAAAAGCAGCGATGGCTTTGGGCGATGGCCCAAGCGGTGTTTCATTTGACGAAAGCTTGAAAATCTTCCCAGCACTGCCCGCCCCACTTTTGCCTGGGACATAAGGGTCAATCGTCTGTATCCCGGGCCGCGGAACGGGTCGATCATTTGTTTCAGGACGATTCATTTCTCTTTTCCAGATCAGTACGGGCCAAATCAGGCAGATTGCGCTTCATCACAACTTGAAGCGCGACGCATGGCATCCAACTTCATCGATGCGACCGCCCAATACATTTCCATCGTGAAGAGCATTTCGTATTTCGTCCGGGTGAACATTCTTCGGTACAGTAAGGAGCAGGGCCAGCCCGATTTCATCTGCGACATTGCCAATGACTTCACCGCCGATTTTCTTAACGTTGGCCGGCAGGCCATCCCAATACCGTTCCATATGCAAGCAATACAGGACTTCCTCGCGAGCAGCGGCATCCTGCAATGGCTTGGCTATCACAAAGACCGGCATGCCTGCTGGATGGCCCGCCCTCTCAACAAAAGGCAATCGGGCTATAATTTTAGGTGCCGCTGGTTCAATAAGTTTTGTCCACCAGGCTCCGGCAGCCGCCCCGCCGTCAACGGGGAACATCCCGAGATCGCCAGAAGATCGTGCGACGGCGTCGATAACCCCCGCCGGACCATTATGCGGGATAAATGGAACCGTGAATCCGAAGTGGAAACGCTCGGCATCCCTCATCGCCGCGTCCCCACCGGACACGTCGGCATGAACGGCATAATTGGATTGAACATAGGTGAAAGTGGCGATCACGATGCGCCAGATCGACTCAATGCAATCGAGCGGCACCATTCCGCGATGGCGTTCCGCCAAGCGCCGCATCATCTCAGCTTCACGACCTGGCCGAAAGGCAGATCCGCCGCCTTGCCTGACCTTAACTGCAATCAGGCGGTCGAGAATCTCGCCGCGAGCCATCAATAGCTCATGAACCTCGGAATCGATCCGATCAATCTCGACCCGGAGCTCGGCCAGGATTTCCTGAGGTTCGCGGTCGGCGTCAATAAGAGGGTGCAAGGCCGGTTCTCGCTTAGGCGCTGCGCTGCGTGCGCTTTGTCTTAATGCGAGGTGACAATCAATGCAAAGGAAACAAGGAAACCAACCCCGGGGTGGCAGCTTGACTTAAATCTGACAGACTTCTAAAAACCGAACGGCTTGTTCGTAATATCGGACGCATTCAGGAGTTGGTCCTTGACGGAGATCGATCTCTCCAATGCCGGTTCCGCCGCCCGGCGTGAGGCGGACGCGCCGCATAGCAAGCTCTTGCGCCTGCCGGCCGGACGCCCACTCCATATGGATTCGGGGGTTTCTCTCAGCCCCTTCAGCATTGCCTACCAGACGTACGGAGAACTGAACGCGCAGCGGTCGAATGCTGTTCTCGTCTGCCATGCGCTGACGGGCGATCAGCACGTTGCCAATACCCATCCTCTCACCGGAAAGGCGGGATGGTGGCAGACGATGGTAGGGCCTGGGAAACCAGTCGATACGGACCGCTACTTCGTCATTTGCTCCAACGTCATAGGTGGGTGCCTGGGTACAACCGGGCCGGCATCGACGAACCCGGCAACGGGCAAGCCATACGGGCTTGAAATGCCAATGGTTACCATCCGAGACATGGTCCAGGCTCAAGCCTATCTTATTGATCACCTCGGCATCGAACAGCTCTTCTGTGTCATCGGCGGATCGATGGGGGGGATGCAGGTACTGCAATGGGCGGCAAGCTTCCCGGAACGCGTCTTTTCAGCAATTCCGATTGCTGCAGCGGCCCGGCATTCCTCGCAGAACATCGCGTTTCACGAAGTGGGCCGCCAGGCCATTATGGCAGATCCCGACTGGGCACATGGAAGATATTTTGAGACGGGCCGACAACCGACAAAAGGGCTCAGCGTTGCACGCATGGCTGCCCATATTACCTATCTCTCAGATGAAGCACTGCACCGGAAGTTCGGCCGGAAGTTTCAGAATAAGACAGCGCCTACTTTTTCTTTCGACGCCGATTTCCAAATTGAAAGCTATCTGCGACATCAAGGCTCAACATTCGTTGAGAGGTTCGACGCCAATTCATATCTGTATCTGACACGCGCCATGGATTATTTTGATCTGGCCGCGGATTATGACGGAATTCTCGCCAAGGCTTTTCAGGGATCCCGGACGCGTTTCTGCCTTGTTTCTTTCACATCCGATTGGCTTTTCCCAACAAGTGCATCGCGAGCGATCGTTCATGCGCTGAATGCAAGTGGAGCTTCGGTCTCTTTTGTTGAGATTGAGACTGATAAAGGTCACGACGCCTTTTTGCTGGACCTACCAGAACTTTTTGTCACGACGGCCGGTTTCTTGGAAGGAGCAGCTCGCGCTCGCGGCTTGCCAGCGGGAACATCCGGAAAATGACGCACATTGAACCCAGAGAAAAGATGAGTCGCGGCACCCGCATCGACCTTTTGGTTGTGACCGAAATGGTTTCGATTGGTTCGCGTGTCCTAGACATTGGTTGCGGTGACGGTGAGCTCCTTCGTTTGCTTGCAGAGGAGCGGAAGGTCGATGCAAGAGGGATTGAACTCTCTCAACGGGGCGTCAACGATTGTGTTGCCAAGGGCCTCTCAGTGATACAAGGGGATGCCGACACCGATCTCATCGACTATCCAGATGACAGCTTCGATTACGTGATCCTTTCGCAGACGATTCAAGCAACCCGCAATCCAAAAAGGGTTCTTGAACAAATGCTGCGGATCGGACGACATGCCATCGTGTCTTTCCCGAACTTCGGTCACTGGCGGATCCGTGGGCACCTCATGTTTCGCGGGCGCATGCCAATCACAGAAAATCTTCCCCTAGCCTGGTACGAAACGCCCAACATTCATTTTTGCACGATACGTGACTTTATGGCGCTCGTGGATGATGTCGGCGCGCATATTGAAAAGGCAGTTGCACTGAATGGTTCCGGAGCGCCCATGCGTGTGAGCGCTCCGTGGTGGGTTTGGAATCTCTTCGGTGAACAGGCTGTTTTTCTGCTCAAACGCAATAATTGATTTCAGGCCTTGGAAGCTTTAGCGCGCTCAATGCCCGCAAGTATCAGGGATCGCGCTTCAGCAGCATCTCCCCAGCGCAGGACCTTGACCCATTTTCCAGCTTCCAGATCCTTGTAATGAGTGAAAAAATGCTCGATCTGCTCAAGCGTTATGCTTGGAAGATCAGTGTAATTATTCACATTCTCATAACGTCGCGTCAGTTTGGTCGAGGGGACAGCGATAAATTTTTCATCGCCGCCAGCTTCATCTTCCATCAACAAAACGCCAACAATCCGGCAGCTCATAATGGCGCCAGGTATGATCGCCCGCGTGTTTGCAACAATGACATCGCATGGGTCGCCATCATCTGAAAGGGTATGGGGGATAAAGCCATAATTCCCTGGGTAGCGCATGGCGGTGTAGAGGAATCGGTCAACAACAAGGGCTCCCGCCTCCTTGTCCATTTCATATTTGATGGGCTCTCCGCCAATCGGCACTTCAATGACGGCATTGACTTCCGATGGGGGATTCTTGCCAACCGATACGGCTTCGAGGCGCATGAACTGCTCCGGTGTCTCAAGGGAGACCTTGATTAGGGTCACTGCGCCTTGGGGGCAAGCCAGACTTTTATTGTAGATCTCACGAAACCGGCAGCGGTATGCCATTCAAGATTTGCGCTAGCCGTTTTTCGACTTCCCGGAAAAGATTTGACCCCCCGAGGAAAACGAAGCGCGATTATGCGGTGGTTTTCGAAAAGGCCGAATTGGGAGAAAGCGAAAATTATGCCCATTATGGGCAAAGGGCTCCCGACTAAAGCGCGGAACTGTCTAGGCTCGCCCTCGGCGAGCGTCAAAAAATCGAAGGGAAAAGAGAAGCCGCCTTCTAAACTAGAAAAGCGGCGCCATTTCACTATGAAGCGCCGGGGATAGACGCTTCAAATTGGAGCGGGCGAAGGGATTCGAACCCTCGACCCCAACCTTGGCAAGGTTGTGCTCTACCCCTGAGCTACACCCGCATCCGAACCGGCAACGCCGATAGGGGGGCTATATGACGCATTCCCCTCTGGAATGCAACCGTAGACGCCTCTGCAAAACGCAAAATCTACTGAAGTGGCTTTTTCGCTCGCCGCCGAGTTGCGAAGCGGCGGGGTTTGCCCCATCTGAGAGATGGTAACCTAAGGTTTACGGGAGCCTAATCAGTGATGTCTGAAATCAGTCGCGCCGCCGGAGGCGAGGGAGGGGACCCTATCCTCGATACAACAACGGCCACGTTCCGAGAGGATGTTCTGGCGGAATCGGCCCGCCAGCCGGTGCTGGTTGATTTCTGGGCTCCTTGGTGCGGTCCCTGCAAGCAAATGACGCCGATCATCGAGAAAGCTGTGCGAGCGGCTGGAGGGAAAGTTAAGCTCGCGAAGATGAACATTGATGAGCACCCCCAAATCGCGGGCCAGCTGGGTATAAAATCCATTCCTGCGGTTGTCGCCTTCCAGAATGGACGCCCGGTCGATGGTTTCGTGGGAGCCCTTCCCGAGAGCCAGATCAAGGGATTTATCGAACGCCTGACCGGGCCCATCGAAAGCGAAGTGGATTCGTTACTGATCGTCGCAGATACCGCCGCTGAAGAACAACGCTACCAAGAGGCTGGCGAAATCTATTCCGAAATTCTCGGATTGGAGCCAGAAAACGTTGCAGCTGCTTCAGGTCTCGGTAATGTTCTGATCGAGCTGGGACAAATCGATGATGCAAAATCGATATTTGATTCCATACCGAGCGAAAATTCATCTGATGCTCGAGTCATCAAACTCAAAGCGGCACTCGAGCTTGCCCTGCAAGCTAACGATCTCGGCGACATGACCGAGCTGGAAAATCGTTTAACGCGTAATTCAGACGATCATGAAGCGCGGTTTGAGCTTGCCCTTGCCTTGAATGCAAAAGGTGCACGTCAAGCAGCAGCCGATTCTCTGCTGACAATCATTCGTAAACAGCGCGACTGGCAAGAAGGTAAGGCACGCCAGCAATTGCTGCAATTCTTTGAGGCGTGGGGTCCGCTGGACCAAGATACAATCGATGCCCGAAGAAAATTATCTACCTTGCTCTTCTCATGAATGTCAGGATCGCATGATGGGCATGAACCATCCCCCTGAAACAACAGCATCGCTCCCAAGCGTTCTTCCCATTTTTCCGTTGGAATCAGCGCTTCTGCTTCCGCGCGGAGAATTGCCTCTGAACATTTTTGAACCACGCTACATTGCGATGGTTGATGATGCTTTGCGGACAAGCCGAATGATCGGCATGGTTCAGCCACGTTCCGAAGGAACGGCTGTCCCTGCCCTACACAAAGTTGGATGTGCAGGTAAAATCACCCAATTTGTAGAAACAGGCGATGGGAGATACATGCTGTGCCTCACTGGCTTGGCACGATTTAGAATCGTAGACGAATTGTCTGTTGTCACTCCATATCGCCAGTGCAAAGTGACATTTGATGAATACGCTGCAGATCTTTCAACTTCTGCAAGCGATATCATGGACCGAGCTTCGGTCATTTCAACTCTGCGAAGCTTTGCTGAAGCCAATCGTCTCAAAATCGATTGGAAGAGTATCGATCAAACGCCGGATGACGCCCTGGTCACAGCTCTTTCAATGATGTGCCCATTTGGACCAAATGAAAAACAGGCCCTGCTCGAGGCAACGTCCCTAAAGAATAGGGCGGAGGTTTTGGTCGCAATTACAGAAGTTGAAATTGCAAAACGAAATGGTCCTGCAAATCGGATTCAATAGAACAACATGAGAACCGAAGACTTAAAAAAAGGGCCTGAAGGATCGACAATCGATCCAAGGCTTTTGGAAATACTGGTTTGTCCTCTCAGCAAGACAAGCCTTGAGTATGATCGCGAAAAGCAGGAGCTCATTTCTCGTGCGGCTCGAATTGCCTATCCAATCCGAGACGGGATACCGATCATGGTGCCGGACGAGGCAAGGCCGATCGACTGATGATCAGGGCAGCTCGCCCCGCAGGAGAGATGGAGCTTGATGATTTATGCCTGCTGCTTCTTTGATCAAGCGTCGCTTCAGTTGAGGCAAGCGCTGGACAATATTCATTCCAAAGTCACGTAGAACGCGCAACGGAGTGCTGTCATTCGAGAAGAGCCCGTGCAACCCATGCGTCGCCGCAACCATGCTGGTCGTATCGAAATAGCGCGCCCGTTCGTAGTCAGCCAGACAAGCATCGGAGCCAATGTCCGCTCCCTCTCTGAGAGCGGCGGCGATCGACTCGACAAGGGCAGCAATATCGCGGAAAGCCAAATTGACCCCTTGCCCGGCTAAAGGATGGATCATATGCGCAGCATCTCCAACCAGCGCCATTCTGCGGCCGACGAATCTTCTGGCAAGATGCAAGCGTAGGGGGAAAATCGTAGGCCCCTCTTCAAGCGATAATTTTCCTAAGCTTGCACCAAATCTTCTCACCACTTCAGCTGTTAAATCCTCTTCGGGCAGAGCTGAATAAACCTGCGCATCGCGATGCAATTCTGTCCATACAATCGAGGACTTCCGACCAATGAGTGGCAACATGGCAAATGGGCCGGGAGGAAGGAAATGCTGCGTCGCGACGCCATGATGCTCTTCTTCATGATTGAAGGTTGCCACAATCGCAGAGCGCCCATAATTGTAAGAAACAGCTTCGATGCCAGAAATTCGTCTAACCTTTGAATTCAATCCATCTGCGCCAATAACCATACGTGCGCGGATGGATTTGCCATCTTTCAAATCGACCATGGAGTAAGATGACCCATAGGTGATTTTGCTAATGGCTGTTGACCTCAGGTCCAAACCAATTCTCGCGGCTTCATGCTCAAGGCATGCAACAAGATCAGAATCGCGGACCATAGAGGCAAAAGATGCTCCTGCTTCTGCTGGCTCATCAAAGTCCAGAATGAAGGGGCGAACCGCGTCGCGAATTCGCGAGTCCGATAGTTGCATGCGCCAAATTGGCTGTGTTTTTTGGACAATCTCAGACCAGATACCAATCGCCGCAAGTAGGTTTTTCGAAGAAGAGACAAGCGCAGATGTCCTCAGACTTGGAAGCCGCGACCCAAGCGCCGGATCGGCCAATGCGACTTTAAAATCGGAGCCGAACGCTTTCCGAAGTGAAATGGCCAAGGAAAGACCGGCTATGCCACCGCCAACAACCAAAACGTCATGCACTCTTCAAACTCCCTGATTGTTCGAACTTAGCACTGCTGATTTGGGGCGTCATCTATGGGAAAGAATTGACGGCGGCGGCATATCGCTCCACCCTACGAAAAATAGGCAAGAGATCATGTCGAGCGCCTTAGCAAGCCTTCTGGAAAGCCTTCACCTCGAAGAAACAAAATCAGATACTTTTTTAGGGATCTGTCCGGCGTTTGGCTGGAGGAGAGTTTTTGGTGGCTTGGTTGTCTCGCAAGCAGCAACCGCTATTGCACGGACCGCTCTGGACAGAGATCTTCACTCACTGCACGGGTATTTCCTTCTCCCGGGCAATCCAGACGAAGCGCTTAGGTACGAGGTAACTCGCCTTCACGATGGACGTTCATTTGCGACCAGGCTCTGCCATGCGATCCAAGGAGATCGCTTGATCTTTTCGATGACTGCCTCGCTCCAACGTTGCGAGACTGGATTTGAGCACTCGAAAACCATGCCAGACGTGCCGGCGCCTGAAGAGCTCCGGAACCTCACCGATCTGGCCAAAGAATGGAATTCCTCCGCCTCAATCGAGGTTCTGAAGTATTTTCAGCGGGTCCGACCAATAGAAATCAGGCCCGTCGAGCCCGAACGTCTTCTTAGGAGCGCTCCGGCGGAAAAACGATTTTACTGGATGCGGGCCTCCGGAAACCTACCGCAGGACAAGATTTTCCACCGCGCGATCTTGGCCTATCTCTCCGATATGACCTTGCTGGACATGTCTTTGAGTCAGCACAGAAGGTCGGTCTTTGACCCTTCGGTACAAGTGGCCAGCCTCGATCATTCAATTTGGTTCCATAAATCCTGCCGCGTGGATGATTGGCTCCTCTTTGTTCAGGACAGCCCCAATGCGGGTGGAGGTAGAGGTTTCTGCCGCGGCGAGATTTTTTCTCGTGATGGATCTTTGGTTGCATCGATCGCCCAAGAGGGCCTGATTAGAGAACGGGCATCCACATAATTGTGCCTATTTTTTAGGCGGTCAATACACCCGACTGCTGGAATACAAAGCATCTAAAGCTGAAACCACCCCCGATTCTGACGGATTCGCCGAATCTTATCTCGGATTCGTGATCGATTCCGTACAGCGGCAGTTGGCACGGCGCTTGAATCCCTAGCTTCAGCAAAGCGGCACCTCGTAACGAGTTGCGGCTAAGCAGGATCGAGCCGGCATGGGGCGCGCCATAGGGGCGCCGGACGTCGGACAAGCAGGGAAGCCGACATGAAAATAGTGATGGCGATCATCAAGCCGTTCAAACTTGACGAGGTGCGCGACGCGCTCACCGCCGTCGGCGTACACGGCCTTACAGTCACCGAAGTCAAGGGTTACGGCCGTCAGAAGGGACATACGGAAATCTACCGCGGCGCAGAATACGCCGTGAGTTTCCTCCCGAAACTGAAGATCGAGGTCGCAGTGGCATCCGACCTGGCTGACAAGGTCGTGGAAGCGATCGTGTCCGCCGCCAGAACCGGTCAGATCGGCGATGGGAAGATCTTCGTTAGCCCGTTGGAACAGGCCATACGGATTCGCACCGGCGAGAAGGATACCGACGCCCTTTGACGTCCGCCTCGATTGCTCTGGAGTAAGACATGAAATCCCTATCGAAACTTACATCTGCAGGCAGCGCGATCGGCTTAGGCCTTTCGACGCTCGCCATTTCAGCCAGCGCGGCTTTGGCTCAAGCGCCCGCCGCTCCTGTCCCCAATAAGGGCGACACAGCCTGGATGATAGTCGCGACACTCCTCGTTCTGATGATGTCGATTCCTGGCCTCGCCCTCTTCTACGGCGGGCTTGTCCGCTCAAAGAATATGCTTTCGGTCCTGAGCCAAGTATTCATGATCGTATCGCTTGTTTGTATTCTTTGGGTCACCTACGGCTATTCACTGTCATTCACAAATGGTGGCAGCCTCAACGATTTTGTGGGTGGTTTCTCCAAAGCGTTCCTCATGGGCGTTTCGGCAGAAACGACGGCAGCAACATTCTCGAATGGCGTTGTTATTCCTGAATACATCTACATGGCGTTCCAGATGACGTTTGCCTGCATCACCCCGGCGCTCATTGTCGGGGCTTTTGCGGAACGCATTAAGTTCTCCGCTCTGATGGTGTTTGTTGCCCTTTGGGTAACGGTTGTCTATTTCCCGATCGCTCATATGGTCTGGTATTGGGGCGGCCCGGACGCCATCGGCGATGCTGCAAAGGCTGTCGCAGAAGCTGTGGATGAAGCTGCCAAGACCGCTGCCATGGCAAAGCTGGAAGAGGTCAAGGCGGACGCTGGCTTGATCTTCAAATGGGGTGCTCTCGATTTCGCGGGCGGCACGGTCGTTCACATCAATGCCGGTATTGCGGGCCTCGTCGGCGCGATCATGATCGGCAAGCGCGTCGGCTACCCCCGGGAAGCGATGACCCCTCATTCGCTTACCATGACGATGATCGGTGCCTCGCTCCTCTGGGTGGGCTGGTTCGGATTTAACGCCGGCTCGAATCTGGAAGCGAATGGAACGACGGCTCTGGCCTTCGTTAATACGTTCGTCGCGACTGCTGCAGCCGCTCTGGCCTGGCTTTTCGCGGAATGGGGCACAAAGGGTAAGCCATCACTCCTGGGCATGGTCTCAGGTGCGGTTGCCGGCCTTGTCGCCGTAACGCCCGCGTCCGGCTTCGCTGGCCCGATGGGCGCAATCGTTCTGGGTGCGGTCGCAGCGGTTGCCTGCTTCTTCTTTGTTGCTGTCGTCAAGAACAAGCTTGGTTATGACGACTCTCTGGATGTCTTCGGAATCCATTGCGTCGGCGGCATTATCGGCGCCATCGGGACTGGCATTCTTGTTAGCCAGGGCCTCGGCGGAGCAGGTATTCCCGATTATGAAAGCAAGCCCGGTGAACTCGCAATTGCAGCCTATGAGCTTACGCCTGCGTTGATGGCGCAGCTCAAGGCAGTCGCGCTGACGCTGGTCTGGTCAGGGGTTGGCTCGGCAATTCTCTTCAAGGTTGTCGACTTGATCATCGGCCTGCGTGTTCCGGTCGATGCAGAACGCGAAGGGCTTGATCTGGCCGAACATGGCGAGCGCGCCTACAATTACTGATCAGCGCTTTTCAGTCATGCATGAAGCGGCGGCACTTCGGTGCCGCCGTTTTTCTTTTTGCCCCCATCCGACAAGGTTAATCGGACATTAACCCAGCAAGGCTAACTTTATTTTCGCTCATTCATTCTGATACCGCCGAACCAATCATCGGGCTGCTGCAAAAATGCGGACAACAACTCACTCGCCCATGCATTTTTTGCCCGAAGCGATCCGTGAATTCACTCTTCGACGATCAGCGGAACTTCTTGGTTTAGTGATCGTCGCGCTATCGGCCATGCTGGCCATTGCGCTTGCAACTTGGTCGGTTCAAGACCCAAGTCTTAACCACGCGACCTCCGGCCCTGTCAGAAATTGGCTTGGGCCTGCTGGAGCAGTATTTGCAGATCTGCTCATCCAATCTTTTGGACTGGCGGCCACATTCACTATGCTCCCTTTGCTCGCATGGGGCATACGCCTGATGCTGGCAAGGCGACTTGAAAGGCCCGCATTGCGGTTTGGTCTTTGGGTTCTGGCCACCATTTCAGCCGCTACAGTCCTGTCTCTTTTGCCGACCTCTGACCGTTGGCCGCTTCCAACCGGTCTTGGCGGGGTAGCTGGAGACGCCATCCTTGCTCTGCCAAAGAAATTAGCCCCCGAAGGCGGCATGCCGCTTCTTGTCACTGGGCTGATTGCAGGTGTCATTGGTTTTCTGTCCATATGTGCCTCTATCGGCTTTGGAATATCTGGACCCTCATCCGCCAATGCAGATCGGCCAGTGGACGGCCCTGAGCGGCTCCAGGCAGATGATGAAGACGACACTTCAGGTGAGCCGGGTTTTGCACTGATTTCGCTAGGCGCCGCCATACATAGCGTTCTGAGCATCAAGGCAGCCATTGCCCGCCTCTTCAGCCGAAGAGCTGCTACGAAAAAAATCGGCGAGCACGTTCCGTCACGACAAAATGAGAATGTATTTCGGGTTGAGCCAACATTGCATCATCCCGCGCTCCCAGAGCGTGACATGCAACGCGGCACAATTGATGAATCATCAGAAACTTTTGCGCGGATTATTCCACCAGTCACCACGATCAAAACCGGGAAGCGCGCGCTGCGGGAAGCACAGCCTTCGTTGTTAAAGGATCAGGGTTATGAGCTTCCGCCTCTTCTTCTTTTAGCTGAATCAAAAAAGCTATCCATCACCAAGGTGTCAGAGGATGCGCTTGAACAAAATGCGCGACTTCTTGAGGGTGTTTTGGATGATTTCGGCGTCAAGGGAGAGATTATCAACGTCCGCCCAGGTCCAGTCGTCACCCTTTATGAGCTTGAACCTGCGCCGGGAATTAAGTCTTCCCGAGTGATCGGCTTAGCTGATGATATTGCCCGATCAATGTCGGCTATTTCGGCGCGTGTTGCTGTTGTTCAGGGTCGAAATGCGATCGGCATCGAATTGCCTAATCAGCGGCGAGAGACCGTCTATCTGCGAGAGCTTCTTGCATCAGAGGATTTTGAAAAGAGCAAGAGCCGTCTGGCAATTGCATTGGGCAAGACGATTGGCGGCGAGCCCATCATCGTAGATCTCGCTCGCATGCCGCATTTGCTGGTTGCAGGAACAACCGGATCCGGCAAGTCCGTGGCAATCAATACCATGATCTTGTCGCTTCTCTACCGTCTCAAGCCGGAAGAATGCCGTTTAATCATGGTAGACCCGAAAATGCTTGAGCTTTCGGTCTACGATGGAATTCCGCATCTTTTGACGCCCGTTGTCACCGACCCAAAAAAGGCCGTTGTAGCCCTCAAATGGGCGGTCCGCGAAATGGAAGACCGCTACAAAAAAATGTCGAAGGTAGGTGTCCGAAACATTGATGGATTCAATGCACGAGTGGCAGAAGCGACCGCAAAGGGAGAGATCATCTCCAGAACGGTGCAAACGGGTTATGACCACTCAACCGGTGAGGCAATATACGAGAAAGAGGAGATGGATCTCTCACCGCTGCCGTATATTGTCGTGATCGTCGATGAGATGGCCGATCTCATGATGGTAGCGGGCAAGGATATTGAGGGGGCCATCCAGCGTCTGGCCCAAATGGCTCGCGCGGCAGGTATCCATCTGATCATGGCCACTCAACGTCCCTCAGTTGATGTGATCACCGGAACAATCAAGGCTAATTTTCCGACCCGCATTTCTTTTCAGGTTACCTCCAAAATCGACAGCCGGACTATCTTGGGCGAGCAAGGAGCAGAGCAACTTCTTGGGCAAGGGGATATGCTCTACATGGCCGGAGGCGGACGGATCTCCCGAATTCATGGGCCATTCGTTTCCGACGGCGAGGTCGAAAGGGTCGTTTCACATCTCAAGATGCAAGGACAGCCCGAGTATCTGGACGCAATTACTTCAGAGGATGAACTTTTCGGCGAAGATGGCGAGAAGGGCTCCTCAGGTAGTATGGATGCCGAGGAATCCGGAGATCTTTACGACCGGGCCGTCAATATCGTTTTGCGAGACCGAAAATGCTCGACAAGCTACATCCAGAGGCGACTTTCAGTTGGCTATAATAAAGCGGCATCTCTGGTGGAACGCATGGAACAAGAGGGCGTCGTTAGTCCCGCCAATCATGCCGGCAAACGCGAAATCCTCGTTGGGGGCGGGGTAGATCGAGGCGCCTTTGATCCCGATTAGCTTGTCTCACAAAAGCCACGTCAATCGATTAAGTAGATGGACCGGAAAAACGGATAAGCTTATGCGTTTCTGCCTTCCAGCCCTCGCGCTTATAGTCTGGTCAAGCTTGACAAGCACAACGGTCGCGCAAGGCGCGCCGCCACTCAATCTGGTGCCGTCAACGGGAGCTGCAGACAGAGCAATATCGCGGCAGGCTCCTACTCAAACGACCAAAACACCTATGGACGCGGCGACGGCCATCACGCGAGCGAATGCTTATTTCAATACAAATCTGACGATGGTGGCAGATTTCATCCAATTGGGAGCGGACGGACGCCGTACCGATGGGAAGCTTTTTGTGCTGCGCCCCGGAAAGCTCCGGTTTGAATATGCAAAGCCGGCAACTCTTGAAATCATAGCCGACGGAACTTCCGTAGCTGTTCGCGATCGAAGGCTCGCGACACAAGACGTTTATTTCATCGGACAAACCCCACTCAAGTTTTTGCTCAAAGAGAAAATAGATATTGCAAGAGACACCAAGGTTCTGGAGGTCAAGGCAGACGAAAAATCAGTTTCTATCTTGATCGAAGACAAGGCTACTTTTGGTGGAACATCCCGTATCCGTCTTGTCTTTGACGCTGCAAACTTTAGTCTTCGCCAATGGACGGTTACCGATCCGCAGGGGTTCGAAACACTTGTGTCTCTCACAAACATAGACTTGGCACAAAGACCTGACCCATCTCTTTTTCGGATCAATTATGAGCGATTCGACTGACCTGATTTGCGAGGACAAATCCGGATGCGGGGTTGAATACAGTTTCCGATTATGTCACCTGCACCATAAGAGAGGTGAATGGTGGCGCTCAAAATTGCAACTTGGAATATCAATTCCGTTCGGCTGAGAATGCCGATCGTCCTCCGCTATTTGAAAGCATACGGACCGGATGTCCTTTGTCTGCAAGAGACAAAATGCAGGGATAGCGAATTCCCTTCAAGTGAGCTCCGCGCCGCTGGCTACACTCACCTCGCGATTAATGGGCAAAAGGGGTATCACGGTGTGGCGATCGCTTCTCGCCGCCCGCTCACGCAGATTGTTCGAAGAGATTTCTGTGCAAAGGGTGACGCACGCCATATTTCAGCAACGCTTGCTTCGGGAGGTCAGGAAATCACGGTCCATAATTTTTATGTACCTGCAGGTGGAGATGTTCCCGATCCTGAAGAGAACCCCAAATTCGCTCATAAGCTTAGCTTTCTGGACGAAATGGCAAACTGGATGAAGGCTGAAGGACTAGCGCGTAAACCATCTGTCTTGGTCGGGGATTTGAATATCGCCCCGCTTGAAACAGACGTATGGAGCCACAAAGCCCTGCTGAAGGTCGTCAGCCATACACCGATAGAAGTCGAGCGCTTAAAAAATGTATTCGAAGCCGGCCCATGGGCAGATGCATTGCGCTTGCAGATCCCGCCCGAGAATAAACTTTATACTTGGTGGAGCTATCGCTCGCCAAACTGGGAAGTGGCAAACAAAGGTCGACGACTAGATCACATATGGATAAGCCCTGACCTAGCAGCAGGATTATCGGATCTTCATATATTGAAAGAGGCCCGCGGCTGGGATCGACCGTCTGACCATGTTCCGGTCATGATAACATTGGACGATTAGTTTATCATTTGCTGCCAGCTGAAAAATTCGCCAGTCGACTTTCTATGGAATTCCGCATTCGCAGCGCACTCTGCGGATATTCTTTGAGAACGCGATGAAAGATAGATCGCCTAATAACCAAAACGGTGCTTGGCTCGCGGGCTACCATGGTAGCGGGGCGTTCTGTTGCTGTAAGCAATGCCATTTCTCCAATCAGAGAACGGGCCTGAACGACCTCAGCACCAAGGCCGGAACGCGACTCCACCGCAAACGATCCCGAGAGCACGACGAAACCTCCGTCTGAAGTCTCTCCTTTGGTGAAGAGAACATCTCCCATTCTCAAAATGCGGGTCTCTGCAGAAAAAGCGATGAGCCTTAACGCTTCGGGTTCAAGTTCCTGAAAAATCGGAAGCTGAGCCATCTCCCGAACATCATCATCGAGTGCCATATCAACCTGCCGGAAAATTAGGGCATTAATTTATAACCGCCCGCATCCGTGACCAAGAGCTGAGCATTGGCCGGATTAGCCTCAATTTTTTGTCGAAGTCGGTAGATATGTGTTTCGAGTGTATGAGTCGTAACCGCAGCGTTATAACCCCACACTTCTCGCAACAGAACATCTCGCGTAACGACTTGTTGTCCCGCTCGAAAGAGAAAGCGCAGAATCGCCGTTTCTTTTTCGGTAAGGCGCAGCTTTCCACCTTTTTCATTGGTCAGTAATTTAGAGCCAGGCTTAAACGTGTACTGGCCAATTCGAAAAAGAGCATCATCACTAGCTTCATGCTGGCGCATGTGAGCTCTTATACGCGCAAGAAGAACGGAAAAACGGAATGGCTTGCTGACGTAGTCATTCGCGCCGGATTCGAGCCCTTTTACCGTATCTTCCTCGGAATCGTGGCCAGTGAGCATGATAATCGGGCTCTTAAAGCCGCTGTCTCTCAATTGGCGAACCGCTTCGCGCCCATCAATGTCGGGAAGACCGACATCCATCAGCACCATATCTGGAGATGTGGCCCTAGCGGTGGCTATAGCAGCCTCGGCACAATCGGCTTCTACAATAGAGAACTCAGGATGGTGCGAAAGCTGCTCGACAAGCGCCGAGCGAAGGTCAGGATCATCATCGGCAATCAATATCTTACGAACTTGTGTCATCTTTGTTTTCCGCCCTAGGAGCTTACGCTTATCTATTACGCCGAAGCGGTTCTTGCCAGATCACGACCGCGTGTTCTGGGGCGATAGTGTCAATGAATATGGAAATAGGCCACAAAGCAAAGGCCGCAGGAAGTCGATATGTTGAAGTTTCTCTACGTGACGGCGCTAGGGCGGCCACAACCCCGCCATGCAGCCAGGCTCCATGCTGGTCCTTTGGTTTTCCAGGCCTCTGTTGGACGGTCAGGAATAAGCTGGCAAAAGAGGGAGGGAGATGGTTTCACGCCTGCGGGTACCTTTCTTCTAGGGCAGGGCTTTTTTCGCAGCGATCGCCTGAAACGCCCGGCCTGGAACAAGCCGCTATCTCCCATGAGGCCAAAGCTGGGATGGTGCGACGACCCAAGGAGCCAACTATACAACCGGCCTGTTAAAAGCGGCTCACGCGACCGACATGAAAATCTTTGGCGTGACGATGGGGTCTACGATATCGTCTTCACGACAAACCATAATGAGCGTCCACGCATCCTGAACAGAGGCAGCGCCATTTTCTTCCACCTTTCAAAGGCTGACTATCGCGCCACGCAAGGCTGTGTAGCTGTTTGCATCAATGACATGAGAAAAATTCTGGGTTTGATCGGAAAAAGAACAAAAATTGTTATTCGCCGATAGTTCGCTTTCCCATCATCTGCGATCGTTCCGATCGACGAATGGCTGGTTGAATAAGTGATTGCTACTTTGGCTCATATCAGGCGACCATTGTATCGCCTTAAGGCTGGGTGGGAACAGTACCCTGACATACTTGGAAATAGGGTAGGCTGCTGAAAGCGTGACCCGTTCTAAATCGATTTAGGTTTGCGGCTCGACAATCGCATTATGCGCCATGTTGCGGGGGCCAAAAATGGCCGATCCGACACGGACATGCGTAGCGCCCAATTGGATTGCAAGTTCGAAATCCTCGCTCATCCCCATCGACAAGCTTCCGATCTCATTCCGACGAGCAATCATTGCCAATAAAGCAAAATGAGGCGAGGCCTGCTCATTAAGAGGGGGGATGCACATGAGTCCTTCGATCTGCAACCCGCATTTTTTTCGGCAATAAGCTATAAATTCATCTGCGTCCTCAGGCAGGATACCGGCTTTTTGTGCCTCTCGTCCGGTATTGACCTGAATGAATAATTTAGGCCTGCGTGTCGTGACTTGAAACTCCTTGGCAATAGCATCCGCCAATTTAGGGCGATCCAAAGTCTCAATAACATCAAACAGCTCAACTGCTTCACGGACCTTGTTCGTTTGCAATGGGCCAATGAGGTGCAGCTCGACGCCAGGAAAGCGGGCCCGGAGTGGGGGCCATTTGGAAAGTGCCTCTTGAACGCGATTTTCGCCGAAAACACGCTCTCCGGACGCCAGGGCAACGTCTATATTCGTCGAGGGCTGAGTCTTGCTGACGCAGACAAGAGCAATATGGTCTGGATCATAGCCGCTCGCCCTGGCAGATCTGTCGATCCGTGTCCGAAGAGCGGCAAGATTGTCTGAAATTGCTTCGACTAAAATCTCAGCCCCCACCACTCTTGCTCCCTCTATATTGATCCCGCCGATTTAGCAGGCATATTCGCCTTTGCCTATGACGGGAGCAACAGATTGACCATGGCGCGTAAATCATGCTCATTGAACCCGCAAGACTAAGGTGCCAGCTAGGCTTAAAGTTCATCAAATCGACGAAGTGTCATGACGTCTGAACGGTACAACCCGCGGCTCGCGGAAGGAAAGTGGCAAAAGATCTGGGAGGAGCGGAATACGTTCCTGACCAATAATCTCGACCCAAAACCCAAATATTACGTACTCGAGATGTTCCCGTACCCATCCGGCAGGATTCATATGGGTCACGTCCGGAACTACGCCATGGGTGACGTGGTTGCTCGGTACAAACGAGCCAAGGGCTTTAATGTTCTCCATCCCATGGGATGGGACGCCTTTGGAATGCCGGCCGAAAACGCGGCCATGCAGAACAAAAGCCATCCTGCAAAATGGACATATGCAAACATTGCCACAATGCGGGGGCAATTGAAGTCCATGGGGTTGTCGATCGACTGGTCGCGCGAGATCGCGACATGCGACCCCAAATACTACAAGCAGCAGCAGCGACTTTTTTTGGATTTTCTTGAGGCCGGGCTAATTACCCGCAAGAAATCCAAGGTCAACTGGGATCCTGTTGATCAGACTGTGCTTGCGAATGAGCAGGTCATCGACGGTCGTGGATGGCGATCGGGTGCGCTGATTGAGCAGCGCCAGCTTACTCAATGGTTTCTCAAAATCACCGATTATGCGGATGAACTTAATACGGCTCTCGACCGGCTTGTTCGGTGGCCTGAGAAAGTTCGTCTCATGCAACGCAATTGGATTGGCAAGTCTGAAGGGCTCAGAATCCGGTTCAAGCTAGCAGGCTCAGAAAGCATCGGCGTATCTGAGGTCGAGATTTACACGACCAGACCAGATACGCTTTTCGGAGCTTCTTTCATCGCTCTAGCCCCAGATCATCCACTCGCGCAAAAAGTGGCAGTCTCAAATGATGAGGCCGCGCGCTTCATAGCAGAGTGCCATCGAATGGGGACGTCTTCAGCGGTTCTGGAGACGGCTGCAAAAAAGGGAATACCGACAGGCCTTAGCGTTGAACATCCGCTCGATCCAAGTATCCAGATCCCTGTGTACATCGCTAATTTTGTTCTGATGGATTACGGGACTGGAGCAATATTTGGCTGCCCCGCACACGATCAGCGCGACCTGGATTTTGCCAGAGCTTACGGGCTGCAAGTTCTGCCTGTCGTTTGTCCAGCCGATGCAGAGAACATTGTAATTGATCAAACCGCCTATGACGGCGATGGAACGATGATCAATTCGGGCTTCTTAAATGGCTTGACGGTTGGCGAAGCGAAAGAAGCAATATCCAAGAATCTGGAATGCATGCATTTGCATGGCGCGCCACAAGCTAAGCGAGAAGTTCATTTTCGACTGCGCGATTGGGGTATCTCCAGACAGCGCTATTGGGGTTGCCCTATACCAGTCATTCACTGCGAAGACTGTGGGACAATACCAGTTCCTCGTTCCTCTCTCCCGGTTACACTGCCAGAAGACGTCAGCTTCGACAGACCGGGAAACCCGCTGAACCATCATCCGACATGGAAACATGTTCATTGCCCGAACTGCGGAACGGCAGCGGTTCGCGAAACCGACACGATGGATACATTCGTCGATTCGTCTTGGTATTATGCTCGCTTTACCGATCCCAATAACGATCAAGCGCCAACCTCCGAGGCCGCCAATCATTGGTTGCCGGTCGACCAATATATCGGGGGAATTGAGCATGCGATCCTTCATCTGCTTTATTCTCGCTTCTTCGCGCGCGCGATGAAGAAAACAGGACATATTGATATCGATGAGCCATTCGATGGTCTCTTTACCCAAGGGATGGTTGTTCACGAAACTTATCGCAGTCAAAATGGCGAATGGATGACGCCTAATGAGGTGCGTATAGAAGCTACGCAAAACGGTCGCTGCGCATTTTCCTTGCTTGACGGTTCGTCCGCTCAGATCGGACAAATCGAGAAAATGTCCAAGTCGAAACGTAACACAGTCGACCCGGACGAAATTATCGAAACCTATGGAGCTGATACCGCTCGTTGGTTCATGCTGTCAGATTCTCCTCCAGATCGAGATGTGATTTGGAGCGAAGAAGGTGTTCAAGGCGCATCTCGCTATGTCCAGCAGATTTGGCGTCTTGCAGTTCAGCTTTCGCAAATTTGTCAGAACGCCAGCGAAGCAGATGTCTCAAGCAAGGCAGCCCTTGAGATAAGAAGAATCTCGCATTCCCATTTGCAGAAAGTGCAAGAAAACATCGAACGGTTGCGATTTAATACGGCAATCGCTGAGATTCGAAAGATGACCAATGCCCTGTCGATGTCTCTCGGCTCGGTTAGCACACCTGAGGAATTGACGCAGGATGTTCGTGAAGCCTATCGAGAAGCGCTTCATTTCCTGATCCTTATGTTCGCGCCAATGATGCCCCACCTGGCTGAAGAATGCTGGACCTTTGCGGGCTTCGAAGGACTCGCAGCCGAAGCCAAATGGCCAACGGTCAATGTTTTATTTGCTACGTCGCAAAGTCTGGTCTTGCCTGTTCAGGTGAACGGGAAGAAGCGGGCTGAACTTGAGATAGAAGCAGAGGCGGACAATCAGACGGTCGAGGCAGAAGCTCTCAAACTGGAGCCAATCATGCGCGAATTGGCTGGGCGAGCGCCAAAGAAGGTGATCATTGTTCCGAAGAGGATCGTAAATGTCGTCGTCTAGGCTCCGATTTACAAAAACAACCTTCGTACTTTTCGCCTCTCTCTTCGTGGCAGGGTGTTTTAGGCCTATGTATGGGGGCGTTGAAGGTTCGGCACTGCGTTCTGAACTGGCAGCTATACAAATTGATCCGATACAAGAACGCGCGGGTTATTACCTTGCAAACGAATTACGGTTCGCCCTGAACGGGACGGGCGATACGGTCCAACCGAAGTATCGGTTGCAAATCAATCTGCGTGAACGCGTACAGACGTCGCTCGTAGATACAATATCACAACGCGCGACGGCGGGTTCCGTTGTGATGGATGCGGATTATAAGCTGACAGCAATAGATGGGGGGGCGCCAATTATAAGTGGTGTTGCCTTCACCTTTTCCTCCTATGACAGAACCAGTCAGAGGTTTGCAAATATTCGCGCCGCACGCGACGCAGAAATACGCGATGCGAAAAACTTGGCCGAACAAATCAAAACCAGGATCAGTGCAGCACTGGTAAAATGAGATCCCATGGTTTCGATTAGACATTGGGAAGCAGAAAAGTTTCTGGCAAAGCCGCCGGAACACGTTGCCTTTTATCTCTTCTACGGATCGGATGCCGGCCTTGTTAATGAGCGCCTTCGTGGCGTGATCCAAAATTTCGTCGTGGACGTTTACGACGATTTCCAAGTTATCCGCCTTGATGGTGATGAGATAGCTTCCGATGTTGGGCGCTTGAGTGATGAGATTAATGCGATAGGGTTATTCGGGAGCAGAAGACGAGCGGTCTGGATAAAGGCGGGTTCTCGCAATCTCGTTCCTGCATTAGAAGAGAACCTGAACCGTATTCAGGCAGATACGCTGGTTGTCATCGAAGCCGGAGCTCTCAAGAAAGAGTCCGCACTTCGGCGAATCTTCGAACGCGAGCGGCACGCAGCCGCAATCGAATGCAATCACGATACGAGCGAACAATTACGAAGCGTCATTCTCGCGGAAGCAAAAAGCCAAGGCCTCGAGATTGATCGGCAAACCACTGATCTTCTCGTTCATTCTCTCGGAGCCGACCGGTTAACGACGCGCTCAGAGTTGAGCAAGCTGATGCTTTACACGCACGGTCAGCAGAGGATTTTAGAGTTGGATGTTGCCGAGGTGATTGCGGATGCAAAGAATGTAAGTTTGGATGCCGCCGTAACCGCAGCTTTTTCAGGGTATATTGATCAGGTTGATAGGGCCGTGGGCGATGCGCTGGATTCCGGGGCGGACCCTGGGTTTCTGATAGGCATGGCTATGAGACATGCTGTGATGCTACAGCGGGCTAAAATCGATATGGATTCAGGTGTGCAGCGAGATGTTGCCCTGGAGCGTGCGAGTAAGAGGGCCTTTATTTTTACCAAACGGGATTTGTTGGCTGTACATACTGAGCGCTGGTCCATTGCAACATTAGCGATGGCCGTGGATGCGCTGGGTCGAAGCCTGCTCGATATCCGTAGGGATTCCAAGCTTGGCGCGACAATCGTCTCCCGAGCTTTTTTGGCGCTTGCTAGTATGGGGAGAAGGGGTGCTAACCGCTAGGACTTTAGTCTCTGGCAAAGGGCGTCTAGCTGTTCAAGACTGGAGTAGTGAACGGTAACTGATCCTGCCTCGCCAAGGTGACTAATGTCTACTTTCATACCCAAGACGTCGATTAATGCCCGCTCAAGAGCACGCGTATCGGCGTCTTTTTCTTTTGGGGTCGAATTTTTGTGTTTTTTTGGAGAAGCAGTATTTTTTTGCTGCAGATTTTCAACATCACGGACCGTTAAACCCTCGCTGACGATCTTCCGCGCCATGGCTTCGGGTTCATCAAGCGATAAGAGTGCCCTCGCGTGTCCAGCTGAAATCGTCCCAGCCTTTAACAAGTCCTGCACTGACTCAGGAAGCTTCAGCAATCGCATTGTATTCGCGATATGGCTTCGGCTTTTACCAATGATTTTTGCAAGAGCTTCCTGAGAATAATTGTATTCGCTTGAAAGCTTTTCGTATCCAAGCGCTTCCTCAACTGCATTGAGGTCGCTTCTCTGTACATTTTCAATGATCGCGAGCTCAAGAGCTTGCTTGTCGTCTGCCTCAATTACGACGACTGGTAACTCATGGACCCCTGCAATCTGGGCCGCCCGCCAACGCCTCTCACCGGCGATGATCTCATAAGCATCAGCCGCGCGGGTACTCGCGCGCACTAGAATGGGTTGAATAACGCCCTTTTCGCTTATCGAGGCCGCAAGTTCTGCGAGGTTCTTTTCATCAAACGAACGGCGCGGATTTCTAGCGCTGGGACGAATAAACTCGATCGGGATGCGCTTCGTCCCGGATGCCGACGAGACAGCGGAAGGCGCTTCTGGAGCTGAGTCTCCAATCAGCGCAGCCAAGCCGCGTCCAAGACGGGGGCGAGGTTCATCAGACATCCTAAAGCCTTTCGAGATCAAGCGGCGCGCAGCTGTCGTTCGCGTTGAATGACTTCGGAAGCCAGCTTGAGATAGGCTTGGCTCCCCGTGCATTTGAGATCGTAGAGCAAAACGGGCTTCCCGTGAGATGGGGCTTCGGAAACCCGAACATTTCGCGGAATGATCGTCTCATATACCTTTTCACCCATGAATTGCCTGACATCGGCGACAACCTGCGATGCAAGATTGTTTCGCGGGTCGAACATCGTCAAAACAATGCCATGAATCGTAAGACTTGGATTCAGTGCCTTACGGACCTGCTCGACAGTTGAAAGAAGCTGCGAGAGACCTTCGAGGGCAAAGAATTCACATTGCAGGGGAACGAGCACTGAATCTGCCGCCGCCAATGCATTAACCGTCAAAAGGTTGAGGGACGGAGGGCAATCAAGAAGCACATAAGTGAACGGCTCCTCTTGTGCCATTTGGGCGGCCATATCCCGGAGGGCATTCTTGATTCTGAATGCTCGATCCTTCTCAGAAGCGATCTCCAATTCCACGCCAAGCAAATCAAGGGTTGATGGAGCAATCCAAAGGCGCGGAACAGCTGTAGCCTGAATAACCTCTCGCAAGCTCTTATCCGCTATCATCACATCATAAGTCGAGATCGATCTGCTCTTACGATCGATGCCCAGCCCAGTCGATGCATTACCCTGCGGATCAAGATCGATGATCAATACCTTTTCGCCAATAGCCGCCAAGGCAGTACCAAGGTTGATGGTCGTCGTGGTTTTGCCCACGCCACCCTTTTGATTGGCAAGGACGAGAACCCGCATTTCGGGATTTTCCACGGCGTGGCTCCATCATAAACCAGCTCGTCCAACCTTGACGATCGCTCCATCAGGCTGACTAATGCTGGGGTATATCTCTATGTTAAACCTACTATCCCTTGTGAGATTGGTCAATTCCGCCCGCACGCCTTTTCCCTTGAGAAAAACACCTTTAGCACCCCGGAGCAGCAAGGGATCCGCCCAATCAATTAATGTATCCATATCGGCAAGTGCCCGCGCACTCACCGCATCCGGCACCGGTAATTCCCCACTTATATGTTCAATTCGGGCGTTATGAATTGTTGTTCGTAGGCCTGTTTCACGTGAAACAGTGCGCAGGAAAGCACATTTCCGCTGATCGGATTCAACGAGGTGAACCATAGAATCGCTTTGGTCAGCCAATAAAATGGCCGTAACAATTCCAGGGAAGCCGCCTCCTGAGCCCATATCCACCCAAACCTTCGCATCCGGCTGGGCCCTTTGTACTTGAGCGGAATCAAGGATATGACGAGGCCAAAGCTCCGAGAACGCTTTCGGGGAGACAAGATTTAGGATGCTAGACCATTTTCTCAGTAAGGCTTCGAACGCTTTCAATCTATCCAATTGAGCGGTCTGAATGTGAAGTGATCTGATGAGATCCTCGGCAACCGGCTCGGTCATGAGGCTTGATGCAGACGTTTCTGACGGCGAAGCGCAACAGAGAGCAATGTCACCGCAGCGGGAGTAACGCCCTCAACTCGCGATGCCTGGCCAAGCGTGATCGGTCGAATGTGCGAAAGACGGTTCTTTATCTCAGCTGACAATCCATCAACTTTCGAGAAATCAAAATCTACTTCAATTTCAACAGCTTCATCCCGACGCATAGCCAAAATTTCTGCCGATTGTCGGGACAAGTATACAGCATATTTCGCTTCTATCTCAATTTGACGTCTCGCATCCGAATCGAATCTTCCGATGTTTGGATGGAGCGCAGCCAGAGAATCGATCCGGACATCCGGGTAAGCAAGCAAATCAAAAAGGGTTCTGCGCTGTCCATCATGATTCACGTGAATCCCCATCTGGGATGCCTGCTGCGGCGTCATCGCTACGGACTTGAGTTCAGCGGTTAGCGCTTTGAGTGTGGACTGCTTATCTCGAAGGGCAGATTCTCGAGCGGAAGCCACGCAGCCAATTTCAAGGCCTAGAGGGGTGAGCCTTTGATCCGCATTATCGGCCCTTAAGCTCAAACGATACTCGGCTCTGGATGTAAACATACGGTACGGTTCGCTAACGCCTCTCGTGACCAGATCGTCGATTAGGACACCAATATACGATTGGTCACGACCAAAAAAGACTGGTTCCCCACCGCCTGAACTGCGGGCAGCATTAATACCTGCCACCAAACCTTGAGCTGCTGCCTCCTCATAACCGGTGCTTCCGTTGATCTGTCCGGCCAAAAAAAGACCTTTGACCCTTTTGGTTTGCAATGTTGGCTGCAACTCTCGAGGGTCAATATAGTCGTATTCGATAGCGTAGCCAGTTCGAATGATCCGAACCTTCTCAAGCCCAGGCATTGTCCGGATAAACGCTTCCTGAACGCTGGTCGGAAGAGAAGACGAGATCCCATTTGGATAAATGGTGTCATCATCAAGCCCCTCAGGCTCTAGGAAAACCTGGTGGCTCTCTCGATCGGAAAATCGAGCTACCTTATCTTCGATCGATGGGCAGTAACGTGGGCCGCGCCCCGTTATGGCGCCGGTATGAATGGCAGCTTTATGGAGGTTTTCCCTGATAATGCTATGCCCGGCAGCGGTTGTTCTGGTTATGTGGCAATTCACCTGTCTGAGGGGTATTGCTTTAGTCAGATATGAAAATGGTGTCGCCTCGGCATCGCCCGGCTGAGCCTCAAGCGAAGCCCAATCAATGGTTTTTCCATCCAAACGAGCTGGAGTTCCGGTCTTTAGCCGACCCAGCTGAAAGCCATGCATGAGCAGGGAATCGCTCAAATTATTGCTCGGATTGTCTCCATACCGGCCGGCTGGTATCCGCTCGTGTCCAATATGAATGACGCCACGCAAAAAGGTCCCGGTTGTTAGGATTATTGAACCGCATACGAATCGACCAGCAGAGGTCTCTAGTGCCGAAACCCGATGATCCTCGGTAACAATTGAAATTGCCTCAGCCTCAATAATGCGCAGCATTTCAATATGCCGAAGTTCACGCTGCATGTTTTCCCGATAGACCCGACGATCGGCCTGAGCTCGAGGTCCGCGAACGGCTGCGCCCTTCGATCGATTTAGCAAGCGAAATTGGATTCCGGCGGAATCAGCGACGCGCGCCATTAGGCCGTCGAGCGCATCGATTTCCCGCACAAGATGTCCTTTGCCCAGACCACCAATAGCGGGATTGCAAGACATAACGCCGATCGTGGCGGCGTTCTGGGTAACTAATAGGGTCTTGGCCCCCATCCTCGCTGAGGCTGCGGCGGCCTCGCAACCAGCGTGCCCACCACCGATTACAATCACATCGAAATTCATAGAGTTACCCTTTGATCCGGACCCGAATCGGAAGTTGTTTCACGTGAAACATCTCATTTTCCCATGCAGAACCGAGAAAACACGGAGGAAAGGACGTCTTCCATATCGATGCGCCCTAAAAGCACGTCCATCGCTGCCGAAGCGGTTTGAAGTTGATCGGAGAGCAGCTCCGGGGCCTCAAAGCCCAGGCAGTTTTCGATACTCTCGATTGCCACCGCCACACAAGCATATTGCCGTTCATTGGTAACCAAAGGCTGCTCCCCGACAACCAAATCAGCAGCAAAGCCTGATAGGGCGTGAAGTAACTCGGGTATTCCCAAACCAGACTTGGAAGATACCGCTATATCCGCCCATGATGGGGCTATTGAAGCCAAATCCATCTTGGTCGCAATATAAAAAACCGGCTTACCTTCGAGTTCACCTAGCTCCGCACTGTCCCATTCGGTCGCTCCGCAAAGCCACAAGATGAGCGACGCCTCACGGGCGGCAAGCCTGGCCCGATCGATACCGATCATCTCTACCGCATCGGAGGTTTCCCGAATTCCAGCCGTGTCACAAAGAACAATTCTTTGGCCGCTCAGCTCGAGTTCAACTTCGATAACGTCCCTCGTAGTTCCTGCAACCTCGGTTACGATCGCCACTTCTCGTTGCACCAGAGCGTTTAAAAGGCTTGACTTACCGGCGTTAGGCTTTCCAGCGATGACAATTCTGATACCGCTTCGAATAAGTTCGCCTCGCGACGCACTCTCGAGAGCGTTACGAAGTCCCAAAAGCAAACCCTCAAGCTGCCCCCTGACCTCCGCAACAACATTACTGGGCGCCTCGCCCTCATCAGCAAAATCAATTTCAGCCGCAATAAGGCCCAGGCAATCGACCAAAATCTCGCGCCAGGCCTCAACCTTCTGAGATAGAACCCCACCGGCCTGAGCCAACGCCTGCCTACGCTGGCCCTCGGTCCGGGCATCGATGAGATCCGCGAACCCTTCCACCTCCACCAGAGAGGCCTTGCCATTCTGGAAAGCTCTCCGAATAAACTCACCAGGTTCCGCATGGCGCAAGCCGGGCAAATCAACCAGAACCCGAAAGAGCCTCGAAACAACTGCACGGCTTCCATGCACCTGCAGTTCAAGACTATCCTCACCGGTAAAGCTTCGGGGGCCCGCAAAATAAAAAGCGAGGCCCCTATCTATGACGTCCCTAGATAGCGGGTCGCGAATGACACAAAAAACGACGCGCCTATCGTCCGGAACGACGCCCAACAAAGCTTCAGCGACCACAGACGCGCGGCTACCAGATATGCGGATGACGGCCACGGCACATGGAACCGAACCGGAAGCCAGTGCGAAAATCGTGTCTCGCATGACCAGCTCCTCATAACCGCATTGAACTATGAAACAAAACCGCTGAGCAATGCAAAGCCGCTTACGTATTCATCGATTCAAAGAAGGTGGCATTGCCTTTAGGTGTCTCTCGCAGTTTCCCGAGAAGAAATTCAATGCCGTCAACAGTACCCATCGGGTTCAAAATGCGACGGAGCACATACATCTTCTTGAGAATATCGCTTGGGACAAGAAGCTCCTCCTTACGTGTCCCCGACCGTGTAATGTCGATCGCAGGGAACGTGCGCTTGTCGGCAACCTTACGATCAAGAATAATCTCCGAATTGCCTGTGCCTTTGAACTCCTCGAAGATGACTTCGTCCATCCTCGAGCCCGTATCTATCAAGGCGGTGGCAATAATCGTCAGAGAACCACCTTCCTCGATATTTCTTGCGGCACCGAAGAAACGCTTGGGGCGCTGGAGCGCATTCGCATCTACACCACCAGTCAACACCTTACCGGAAGATGGTACGACAGTATTATAAGCGCGGCCAAGACGCGTGATTGAGTCGAGAAGAATAACGACATCTCGCCCATGCTCAACTAGGCGCTTGGCCTTCTCGATGACCATCTCCGCAACTTGCACGTGTCGCACAGCGGGTTCGTCGAACGTCGACGATACAACCTCACCCTTCACCGAGCGTTGCATATCGGTAACTTCTTCTGGCCTCTCGTCGATCAGAAGAACAATCAGATAGCATTCAGGATGATTAGCGGTGACCGACTGGGCAATATTCTGCAAGAGGACGGTTTTGCCCGTCCGGGGCGGCGCGACGATCAAAGCGCGCTGACCCTTCCCAATGGGGGCAACAATATCAATCACACGAGACGAAAAATCCTTTCGAGTCGGATCCTCAATCTCAAGCTTAAGACGCTCATCAGGGTACAAGGGCGTCAAATTATCGAAGTGAACTTTGTGGCGGACTTTTTCAGGATCTTCGAAATTAATCGTATTCACTTTCAGAAGCGCAAAATACCGCTCGCCTTCTTTAGGACTACGAATGAGCCCCTCCACAGTATCGCCGGTCCGCAAACCAAACCGCCGGATTTGCGATGGCGAAACATAGATATCATCCGGGCCGGCGAGATAATTAGCATCGGGCGACCGAAGAAAACCAAAACCGTCCTGCAAAACCTCTACTACGCCCTCGCCAATAATCTCTATCTCGCGACTGGCAAGCTGTTTGAGAATCGCAAACATTAACTCCTGCTTGCGCATGATCGAGGCATTTTCGACCTCATGCTCTTCCGCAAACGCCAGCAATTCCGTAGGCGACTTGAGCTTCAAATCCTGAAGTTTGATTTCCCGCATGGGAATGTCCTTATGCGACCGGCGGCAACGCCCGTCGAATTATCGAGAAGTGGAAAGGCCTTTTGCGCGGCGCTCGGGAGCAAATCGCCCGATATAACTGGCAAGGCACTAGGAGGGAGAAGAACTGGTAGCTGAAAAAAAAAGAACGATCAAGCAAATGTCGGCCAATCGGGACATACGGCTTGTAAAATACTGAGACGCTTCAGAAAGGCTTCAAAACAACCAAGAATACGATAAAAATCATCAACACCGTCGGTAATTCATTGAGCCAACGAAAAAAGCGCTGAGATTTATCGTTCGCGCCCAAAGTAAATTTCTTTCTCAAAATACTGAAATAGCCGTGTGTGGCCGACATCACCATCACGATCAAAAATTTCAGCTGCATCCAGACGTCAAACAAAAATGCTCCTGAAAAAGCGAGATAAAGTCCCGATACCCAAACGACCAATAAAGCCGGAAGCATGATGAACCGCAGTAACCGATATTCCATAAGCTCAAACAAACGAGCTTCTGAAGAACCGATTACCACCGCTGAATGGTAAACAAAAAGCCGTGGCAAGTATAACATCCCTGCCATCCAAGAAATTACAGAAATAATATGAAGTGCTTTAGCCGTTAAATACATATTACCCGAGCTCTCTTACTCGTTTAATCAGATGTTCTACGTGTGATACTGGTGTTTCTGGAAGAATTCCATGACCAAGATTAAAAACATACGGATTTTTGCCGAAAATAGACTTAATTAGGTCTATCTCTCGATCAAGGCAAACCCCACCCACAACCAACGCTAGCGGATCGAGATTTCCTTGAACCGGACATTTGTTTTGGACGTTTGATGCAACCCAAGACTGATCAGCAGCAGTGTCTATCCCTAGGGCTGAGATGGCTTTGCAATCCAAAAAATCTACCAGATGAATTCCTGCACCACGAGGAAAGGCGATAATACGGACATCTGGGTAATGAGCTTTCAGCTTTTCAGCTATTTCTTTGACGGGCTTCAAACACCAGCGTTCGAATTCCAAGCGAGGTAAAACTCCGGCCCAGGAATCGAAAATTTGTACCGCATCGACGCCAGCCCTGCACTGCGCCATGAGATAATCTATCGACGCCTCAACGAGTAAATCGATGAGCTTTTGAAAAAGATCAGGATATCTATAGGCAAAAAGACGTGCCGGAGCCTGATCAGGGGTACCCCGCCCAGCGATCATGTAACTGGCCACAGTCCACGGCGCACCGCAAAAGCCTATTAGCGCTGTCTCTTCCGGCAGGGCCGTTTTTAACCGATCGATTGTTTCGAAAACCGGCTGTAATCGAGCCAAATCTATTTTCTCTTTCAACGATCTTAAGCCGAGCTCATCCTTAATTGGATCTAACCGTGGCCCCTCGCCTTGCTCGAAACTGACCGCTTGTCCCAGCGCGTCAGGAACAACCAGGATGTCGCTAAACAAAATAGCTGCATCAAATCCAAATCTTCTGATCGGCTGTAAAGTGGCTTCTGTCGCTAACTTAGGAGAATAGCAAAAATCGATAAAAGTCGGCGCAAGCTTCCTGATTTCCCTGTATTCTGACAGGTATCGACCAGCCTGACGCATTAACCAGATTGGCGGCGTCACGCCTGACTTTCCGTCTAACGCATCAATGAACTTTTTAGGGTTAGGGCTTTGCCGCACTTGTTCATCGTCCTCTAAAGAATCAAAGATCGAGTTTTTCTATCTTCTTTTTCTGATTGATTGCTTATTCCGGTATCACATCAGAATGCACAGTTTGTTTAGACCTTGTCCACCTATCAACAAAGATTAACACCGTTGGGCCAGTAGGTGTGGAAATTTTTGAGAAACAGCAATGATATCAATAACAAAACCCGAAATTGATTACTGCAATACGTTTGCGGAGAGTCCCAAAACCCAGATCTTCACCTACTCGGAGCAATTTCTATAGGTAGGAATTCGGGTGTGAATGGATTTTAAGAATAAGGTTCCCTCGACATATAAGAAACGGAGATACACGTCCTTTATCCACGCCAGTCCCCAGGACAGATGGTATAAGTCGAAAAATCTGATGGGGTGCAGCTTGGGTCGAAGTTACTTTCATCTACACTTGGTGTCCGATGCCACCGGCGAGACGCTTATCGCAGTAAGCCGCGCGGTAACTGCGCAATTTCAAGGCGTGTCCTCGATAGAGCACGTCTATCCCCTTATTCGAACGCGCTCCCAATTAGACCGTGCGATCGCAGAGATCGAATCTGCTCCGGGAATAGTACTGTTCACATTGGTGGACCGAGATTTATCAGCCGTTTTGGTTGAAGCGTGTCGAGAATGCGGGAGCCCATGCCTTTCGGTTCTGGAGCCGATTTTTGGCATGTTTCAATCTTATCTCGGTACTGCGAAAACCTCTCGGCCGGGTGCACAGCATACACTCAATTCTGAATATTTCAGACGTATAGATGCCCTAAACTTTATGATGCTCCACGATGACGGGCAGCAAGTAGACAATCTCGAGGAAGCAGATGTTTTACTTATGGGAGTCAGTCGAACATCGAAGACACCAACAAGTATTTATCTGGCAAATCGGGGTATAAAAACCGCGAATATTCCACTGGTCCCGGGCGTCTCCTTGCCCGGTTTTTTGGAAAATCTCAAACATCCGCTCATCGTTGGATTGATTGCCAGTCCTGAACGAATCGTTCAGATCCGCCAGAACCGCCTTTTAGCTCTGAATGCAGACCAGGAAAGTCCTTATGTTGATCGCATGGCTGTCGCTGCAGAAATTGCTCATTCCAAGCGGCTTTTCGCTGAACGAGGATGGCCGGTTATTGATGTGACCCGCCGCTCAATTGAGGAAACAGCGGCAGCCATCATCGATTTCCACAAGGAGCACAAAATGAAGTTCATTGCAGCGGGGTAAAAATGGATTTTCCATCGCTCCTTTGGCGATTGCCGAACCCGATCATACTTGCTTCAACAAGCGAGACGAGGAAGTCTGTTCTTCGTTCTGTCGGAGTCCCCTTTGACGCTGTTTCGCCTGACGTTGATGAGAGACTAATAGAATCTGCCTTGCAGGCAAAAATGATCAAGGCGTCAGAAATAGCGTTAAGCTTGGCAAGAGCAAAGGCCAGCGAAGTCAGCAAAAGGTTCTCAGGACGCTGGATTATCGCAGCAGATCAAACTCTGGAATGTGAAGGGCGTCAATTTCATAAGCCGTCCTCCCGCGATCAAGCTGCGGAACAGCTTTCCAAACTTTCTGGGAAACGACATTATCTTCATTCTGCAGTCACCTGCCTTATAGACAGCAGGATCGAATTTGAACATATCGAGACTGCTTGTTTGTCTATGAGGCGACTCAGCCCATCATTCATTAATCGCTATCTTGATGTCTGTGGAGAGACAGTCACCCGCAGCGTCGGCGGATATCAAATCGAAGGATTTGGGGCTCATCTTTTTGACGAAATAGAAGGTGATCACACCACCATTCTTGGATTGCCAATCCTGCCCGTACTTCGATTCTTTCGACACGCTCGCTTGATAGAGGAATGAATGATGCTGGTCATTGGCCTGACTGGATCGATCGGTATGGGAAAATCGACACTCGCCGGGATGTTTCGCACGTTCGGAATAGCCGTTCATGACTCTGATCTTGCAGTTCACCAATTGTATAAAGGCAAAGCGAAAGAGGTCATCGGCAAGGAGTTTCCGGGTTCTGTTTTGAATGCAGAGATCGACCGAACAGAACTATCAAAAATCGTCATGACTGATCACTCAGCCCTCAAGAGATTGGAAAGTATTCTCCATCCGATGGTTGAGGAACACAGACAAGATTTTCTATTGGCCGAATCAGTACGCGGCGCTCGAATGGCGGTTTGCGACGTTCCATTGCTATTTGAAAAAAACATGGATCCGTCATTTGATGTAATCGTTTTAGCCACCGCCAAGTTTGAAACACAAAAGACGCGGGTCCTAGCGCGCGATCGAATGACAGAAGACTTGTTCCAGACCATTATAGCAAAACAAATTCCGGATCTGGAGAAGCGCAAGAGGGCTCATTATCTGGTTGATACTGAGCGAGGACTTGATTTTTCCTTTCGACAAATCAAGTCGTTCATCCAATGCTGCGCGACAAGAGCAAACAATTGATATCCGTGACTCAGATGCGCCAAATCGTTCTCGATACAGAAACAACAGGGTTGGACCCAGGAAATGGCGACCGATTGGTTGAGATTGCCTGTGTCGAGATCATCAACACTGTTCCCACCGGACAATTTTTTCACGCCTATATCGATCCGCAGCGTGATATGCCGGAGGAAGCTTTTCGAATTCATGGACTTTCTGGAGAGTTTTTGAGGGGTAAGCCGACCTTTGAGCAGATCGTTGATAAATTCCTTAATTTTATCGAGGATTCGCAGCTCGTGATTCACAATGCTGAATTCGATATGCGGTTTATCAATTCGGAACTCAAAAGAAGCGGTCGGGATCTTTTACCAATGGGGCGTGTGATCGATACGCTTAGTATCGCTCGCCGCAAATACCCAGGCTCTGCAAATTCATTAGATGCACTGTGCAATAGATTCAAAATAGACAATTCAAAACGCACAAAACACGGCGCATTAATGGACGCCGAATTGCTGGCCGAGGTTTATTCCGAGCTTTCAGGCGGCCGGCAAGTCTCGCTCGTTCTTTCAAGCGAGATCAAATCGTCGGGCCCTGTCGTATCTCATGTTGTATTGCCGCGCTCTGCACCGGTGCCGACTTTGCTTGATGAAGACCAGAAAAAAGCCCATCGCTCCTTTATAGAAGCGATGGGCAGTAAAGCGATTTGGCTTCGATACCTACCCGAGTAACTCAGGATAAGCTTTGTTGGACCTCGGCGGCGCGCTGCCGGTAAAGGTTATGGAAGTCGATTGGGTCAATGAGCAATGGCGGGAAACCACCTGCTCGCACTGCATCGGCTACGATCTGGCGTGCGAAGGGGAACATCAGCCTTGGGCACTCTATCATCAGAATAGGATGTAGGTCGGCTTCCGGGATATTCTGAAGTCGAAAAACACCGGCATAAGTCAAATCGAACTTGAAGAGCGTATTTGAGCCGGAGACAGCCGAGCCTTCGAGCAAGAGCTCGACTTCGAAATCTGTTTCCCCAAGTTGCCGCAGGTTGACATTGACCTGAATAGAAATGTTTGGGCTAGCTTCTTGTGCGCCCAAAGAGTTAGGCGCATTAGGATTTTCGAAAGATAAGTCTTTTGTGTACTGGGCAAGGACGTTGAGCTGAGGCATGGAATCGGCGCCTGTCCCGGGGCCATTTGCGTCCGTCATAGCTGTTCTCTCTCAAATTTGATTGCTTGGGCCGGGTACCATGACCGGAAAATAATCACAAGCAACAATCGATTCGCGTTTGAGAGCGGTCAATCTTTTCGCCATTCATTTGGGTCGAGGTCGACTGCGCCTCTATTGCGCCTCATTGCGTTCAATCCGAGGGCGTTGATCAGGGAAGACCGCACCCACCTTAATCGAACCGCTAAACCCCCGATGCTGGACAGCAAGCCGGGAGCCAAAAACAAAATGCCTGAGACCAGATCGGCCTGTGTTCTCCGGCGGCCTAGTAAATAAAGACCGCAGGCCACGGAAAAAAGCCAGAGGGCTCCGGTCGGGATCCACCCAATGGCCATGATCACCGCAGCGGAAGCCGCAAACTCAAGTATTACCCACCCAAAAAACGCCCAGCGCAGCTTCATTTTGCCTCGATCACGTCCTTGTCACCGGCCCGCGGCCTCGGGGATGGCAGGCGTGCTTTTTCTACTCTATCTGTGTTAGCGTGCGAACAGGTTATTCATTGGAGCTGGGCTCAGGTTTTCATGGACGCTACAACACTCGTTTTCGCCATCCTTGCTGTCTTCGTTGTCTGGAAGCTCAGGTCCGTTCTGGGTACCCGTACCGGTCATGAGCAACCACCGATAGACGTTTATCGCCGGAAGTCCGCAGAAGATTCGCAAGAGGAGGGAAGCCGGACAATTGTGCGGTTTCCAGCCAATGATACCGAAAAGATATCGCAGGGCGTTGATGATCGGGCATCTGTCTGGGCCAAGGTCCAGGGCGTGGATCCCAAGATTATCCCGTCTTTGCAATCTATATCTGATGCAGATTCTCAGTTTGACCCGCAAACTTTCATCGAGGGCGCCAAAGGCGCCTATGAGATGATTGTTATGTCCTTTGCTGCAGGCAATCGGAATGCTTTGCGGGACCTTCTTGCTAAAGATGTCTACGACAGCTTCGCATCGGCTATAAGTGACCGTGAAAGTCGGGGAGAAACTGTTGACACAACATTCGTGTCAATCGATCGTACTTCATTAGAGGAAGCCCAGCTGCGAGGATCGACAGCTCAAATTACTGTTCGCTTCCAATCTAAGCTAATCACATCGACAAGAGATCGGGCTGGGGCGATCATTGATGGCAACTCCGATAAGGTTGTCGATATGGTTGATATTTGGACTTTTGCGCGCGATACAGCTTCGCGCGATCCTAACTGGCTGCTTGTTGCTACGGAGACTGGAACATAGACAGTAGGAAAGTTTCACAGCGCCTGATGAGGTGTGAATTTTCGGATCTACCAGGATTTTCGGAAGACAATCATTCGGAAGCTTGGCGGACTTTTTTTGTGTCTTGCCAGAATATGTTGGCAGGCAGGAGTCCTATTCGCCCCGGACTCCCGCCTGAGACTCGATTTCGAGACTTATTTCAACGCGTCGTCGATATCGGACCATCTCTGACGGACAAGCAGGCAGAGACGTTTTTCCGTGGCAATTTTCGACCGTATCTTTTGGATACAAGTGTGAGCCATGAAGCGTTCTTTACGGCATATTACCGGCCTCAAGCTTTTGCTTCTCTTGTTTGTACCGCCGATTTTTCAGAGCCGCTGTACGGACGACCCTCAGATTTAGTTTCCCTCCTTCCTTTTTCACAACCAACACATTTATCTGGTCTTGGCAGTGGGCGGCTGTGCTCCGATGGAAAGCTCCAGCCGTATTCAACGCGCGCTGAAATCAACCTTAAAGGATTGAGTGCAGCTCAGATTCTGGCCTATGTATCAGATCCGGTCGAGGCCTTTATGATTCACGTGCAAGGGTCTGCATCCTTAGAAGTCGATGGTCAGAAACATGATTTGACCTATGCAGGCCGTAATGGACATCCTTATGTCTCGATCGGAAAAATTTTAGCCGGCTCTGGAAATTTAGCTTTTGAAGAAGCAAATTTGATAAGTCTAAAAAGATGGGTTCGTGCAAATGGCCAAGGGCCAGGGCAACGTGGACTTGCACTGTTGGAGCAGAATCCATCATTCATTTTCTTTTCGATGTCTCCATCGACTAATGCAACAGGTCCAATGGGCGCTGCCGGCCATGCGTTAACCCCTTTTCGTTCCATTGCTGTTGATCGATCTTTATGGGCTTATGGAACGCCGTTTTTTGTTGAGGCGGAAATTCCCTGGATTACCGTTGACAAGCCTTCACCTTTTCGACGAACCATGATTGCGCAAGATACAGGTTCAGCGATTTTGGGATCGGCACGTGCCGACTTATTCTTTGGCACAGGTGACAACGCTGGCGCACTCGCTGGAAATATTCGTCACCGAGGCCGAATGTTTGTTCTTCTCCCGAAAGAGCAGGAATTGTAATGACCGCGCGGAAGAACACAGGAAACCGGAGATCCCTCACCGTTGAAGAGAGGCGGCTTTGGGCTGAGGTCACCCAAACGGTTAAATCTCGAATGGGGGCGCATGCCGTCTCAATCAGCGAGGGACTGGAAGCAGTCAAGATTCCGACCCAGGAAAAGAAGAAAGTGGAAGTAGAACCCACTCTTCCGGTTAACCCAGGCAGAAGCAAAGAGCTTCCGCTCGCACCTATTGAGAAACGATTTAGACAACGGCTTATCCGAGGCCGTCGGGAGATATCGATAAAACTTGACTTGCATGGCATGCGACAGACACAGGCCCACGCCAGTCTTATTGAGGCTCTGCGACGAGCTCAGAGTAACGAGGAAAAGCTGATCCTGGTTGTTACTGGCAAAGGCAGCGCAAAATCTTCCAAAGATGAAGAAATCGGTATTCTCAGAAGGATGGTTCCGCATTGGCTAGCCGCACCGGAATTACGTTCCATTGTTCTAGGATTTGAGCCTGCTTCCGCTATTCATGGTGGCGACGGCGCATTATATGTTCGTATTCGTCGAAAAAGAGATCGCGAATAAGACCAATGACACCCTTCGGAAAAAAATTGCGCTCCATACGTGCTGAGCGCGGCATAACGCTGAAGGATATGGCTCAGGCGATCAATGTTTCACCGGCATATCTTTCCGCACTGGAGCATGGACGCAAAGGCGCTCCAACTTGGTATCTCGTACAGCGAATTATTACATTTTTTAATGTCATTTGGGACGAAGCCGAAGAATTGGAGCGACTAGCACAGATTTCCCACCCTCGGATTGTCGTCGATACTTCAGGCCTCGGATCGCAGGCAACCGAATTGGCCAATAAATTTGCAAGGCACGTAGGAGCCTTGAGTGAGAATGACATCAAGTCCCTCCTCCTACTCTTGAACGAGCTGATCGACATATCGGAACGCCGATCCAAGTCTTGACGAGAAAAGAAGCGCGGTCCAAAAGCAAAAGAAATACCGGAGCAAGTGAATGACCCGCAGCTTTGAGATTCTCGCGATAGGCAATGCAATTGTAGATATTCTGGCCACTTCCGACGAAAGCTTCTTGCTGCGGCATGGCCTCGCGAAAGGCGGGATGATGCTCGTGGATGAATCCACGTCGAAAAGGCTATATGAAGATATGGGTTCTACGACGATTGTGTCCGGCGGATCGGCCGCCAACACAATCGTCGGCGCAGCATCTTTCGGCATAAAATCAGCTTTTATTGGCAAGGTTAAGGCTGACGAGGCTGGGCATTCCTTCAGCCACGATATTCGGAAGAGCGGCGTTCATTTCGATACAGCTTTCGCTACAACCGGCCCTGCTACGGCGAGCTGTCTCATCCTCGTGACGCCTGATGGCGAACGAACGATGAATACCTTTCTTGGAGCCTGCCAAAACCTTACCGTGGATGATATTGACGAAGAAAAAGTTCGTTCTTCATCCATTCTCTATTTGGAAGGTTATTTGTGGGATCCGCCCGAAGCAAAGAAAGCATTTCGTCGAGCCTCAGACATATCGCATGCCGCGGGGAATAAAGTAGCTCTAACTCTATCGGATGCTTTTTGCGTTGATCGGTATCGCGACGAGTTTCTCGATTTGATGAGATCGGGATCCGTAGATATCATTTTTGCCAATCAACACGAGTTGAAGTCGCTTTATCAGACCTCTGATTTTGAAACTGCTCTTGCAGCCTTGCGTGAGGAAGGTGTCATTTCTGCTGTTACGCGCTCGGAGCAAGGTTGCCTTGTCGTGACTCGTGAGGAAACGCTTGCTGTTCCGGCTTTTCCGATTGACCGTCTCGTTGATACGACCGGTGCTGGCGATTTGTTCGCTGCAGGATTTCTCGCCGGTGTTGTTCGCGGTTTGGATTTGAGAGAATCAGCGCGTCTTGGAGGATTGGCTGCAGCCGAGATCATTCAACATTTTGGGGCGCGCCCTCAAACGAATCTCAAAAATCTTGCCTCTGAAAATGGGATTGACTTGCCAGCTTGATAAAATCAGAGCTTGCGCAGTGAAACCGTTTCGATGATATGGCCTTCGCCTTTGGTCAAGACCAAACTGGCCCGCGCTCGTGTGGGTAGAATATTTTCGTGCAAGTTTCGAAGATTGATGTTGCGCCAAATTTCCTTTGCAGTTTTTTCGGCAGTAACATCATTAAGATCGGCATATTTTTTAAAATAGGATCTTGGGTCGCGAAACGCTGTTTCACGTAAGCGCATAAAGCGGGCGACATACCATCGCTCTAGGTTCTCGTCGGAAGAATCAAGGTAGATTGAGAAGTCAAAAAAATCAGATACGAAGGGAATCTCTTTTCCTGGCTTGTTTGGAAGAAGAACGTTCAATCCCTCAACGATAAGTATGTCCGGCCTGTCAATTGTGATCGATTCACCCGGAACGACGTCGTAGATCAAGTGCGAGTAGACCGGCGCAGAGACGTTTCGCTTTCCCGCTTTGATGTCGGACAGAAATCTCAGAAGAGATGTTCCGTCATAACTTTCAGGGAATCCTTTTTTCTCCATCAGCCCTTGCTGCCCGAGAATGTAGTTTGGGTGCAAGAACCCATCGGTTGTGATCAACTCGACTTTCGGCGTGTTTGTCCATCTTGAAAGAAGCGCTTTCAGGACGCGAGCGGTTGTTGACTTTCCAACCGCAACCGAACCAGCGATTCCGATAATATAGGGCATCTTGCCATCTTCGGCACCAAGGAAGCGCTGCGTCGCCTTGAAGAGGCCCTGCGTAGCGGCAACATAGAGCGCGAGAAGACGCGATAATGGGAGATAAATCGCAATGACTTCTTCGACCGATATACGGTCGTTCATGGATTGTAGTTTCTCGAGGTCCGCTACGTTGAGAGTCAGTGGGGTGTCAGCTCTTAAAGCAGCCCATTCGGATCTGGTGAAATGTCGATACGGGGAAAGCTCCCCCGAATGCGGCGAGTGAACTGTGATTCTCTTGTTCATTCGGCGGCGTCCCCTGGATAAGGCATCGAGCTTATCCCCGATTAGCCTTTTCCTCGTGTCCGGACATTTTCGTCCGGCGTTCTAGCTCGTCGAGAATATCCTGCAACGGAATTCGAGCGGCTTGAAGCGCTACCAAAAGATGATAGAGCACATCAGCGGCTTCAGATTTCATAGAAACATTGTCTATCTGAGCGGAAGCCATGGCAAATTCGACAGCTTCTTCACCGAACTTTTTCCCGCAATGAACCACTCCCAGGTCAAGAAGACTCTTTGTGTATGATTTTTTTGCCGTGTCATCTCGGCGAGAAATAATAATGGCTTCGAGATCATGTAAAGAAAAGCGGGACATGTCTTCTCCTCAATCCATTCTGACAGCAAGTCCGGCTTGAAGCATATGTTGTTTAGCAGCCCTGATTGTATATTCACCAAAATGGAAGATTGACGCTGCGAGGACAGCAGTCGCATGACCATCTCGGATTCCTTCAACCAAATGATGCAGGTTTCCAACACCCCCCGATGCAATAAGCGGTACTCTAACCGCATCTGCAATAGCCTTTGTCAGTTCGATATCAAAACCAACGCGGGTTCCGTCGCGGTCCATCGAGGTGAGTAGAATTTCGCCGGCACCAAGCGATGCAACCTCTCTGGCATAATCGATGGCATCCAACCCGGTTGGCTTTCTTCCGCCATGGGTAAATATTTCCCATTTCCCGGCGCGGACCTGCTTCGCGTCGATCGCTACGACAACGCATTGGCTGCCAAATTTCTCTGCCGCTTCGCGAACAAAATCCCGATGATGAACAGCCGCGGTCATGATTGAGACTTTATCTGCACCGGCGAGAAGTAAACGTCGGATGTCATCGGTCGAGCAGACGCCGCCGCCAACTGTAAGAGGCATGAAGCAAGCCTCAGCCGTCCTTTTCACAACGTCCAATATTGTCCCGCGATTTTCATGGCTCGCGGTGATGTCTAGAAAGCAAAGCTCATCGGCTCCAGCTTCGTCATATGCGATTGCACATTCGACAGGGTCGCCGGCATCTCTCAGATCGATGAAATTTACGCCCTTGACGACTCGGCTGTCTTTGACGTCCAAGCATGGAATGACACGACATTTAAGCACGCGTTTTCTCCCGCGCAGCACGGATCATGGACAATGCCGCTTCGGGATCCAGCCGCCCATCATAGAGGGCGCGGCCTGTGATTGCTCCTGCTAGCTTCTTGCAATCTGGCCTCAAGATGCGTTCAACATCTGCCAGTGAGGCAAGACCGCCTGATGCAATAACCGGGATTGTTAAGGCATCCGCCAGTGCGAGAGTGGCTTCAATATTCAGCCCCTTCAATACGCCGTCACGATTGATGTCCGTGTAGATGATTGCTGAAACCCCTGCATCCTCGAATCTGCGTGCAAGATCTAAAGCGGTGACTTGAGAAACTTTGGCCCAACCGTCCACTGCAACCAAGCCGTCACGCGCATCAATTCCAACGGCAATTTTGTTGGGGTGCAGACGCGCTGCCTCGCGTACCAGATCCGGATCTCGAACAGCTGCAGTGCCGATGATCACCCGCGATACACCTTTTGAGAGCCACCCCTCTATCGTGCGCATATCACGGATGCCCCCGCCGAGTTGAACCGGGAATCGTACACGATTGAGGATGTTTTCGACGGCTTTGGCATTTCGGGGGGCGCCGGCGAAAGCTCCGTCGAGGTCAACGACATGCAAATATTCGAAACCCTGACCCTCAAACTCGGCTGCTTGTGATGCGGGATCGGTGTTGAACACGGTCGCTTGAGCCATATCTCCATGGATAAGGCGGACACATTCGCCCTGCTTTAGGTCAATTGCGGGGAATAAAATCACGGCGCCCACCCCAGAAAATTAGCAATCAGCGCAAGGCCCATTTTTTGGCTTTTCTCAGGATGAAATTGCGTCCCCGCTATATTGTCACGACAGACCATGGCGGTCAGCCTTTGTCCGTAATCGGTTGTCGCGAGAATATGATCTGGACTTGATGTTTGGAGATGGAAGGAATGGACGAAGTAAGCGTGCCAACCATTTTCGCCTGTCGGCACGCCTGCTAGGAGTGCGTGGCTTCTGCAAGGCTCCAAAGTGTTCCAGCCCATGTGTGGCACTTTCAAATAATCTTCGGTGGGCGTGATAGCCACGACTTCCCCAGGTATCCAGCCCAGGCCAGCAGCGCTTCCATGCTCTAATCCCCGGCTAGCAAGCAATTGCATCCCAACGCAAATGCCAAGGAATGGGCGTCCCCGCTTCAGGACGCTTTCTTCGAGGGCGTCGATCATGCCCGGAATAGAAGTTAAGCCTTGCTTGCAGTCCGCGAAAGCGCCGACCCCCGGCAAGACGATTCGGTCAGCCTTGCGCACCACGTCGGGCTCGGAAGTCACTGAGACCTGCATAGACAATGGTCCGGCTGCTCTTTCGAACGCCTTTTGCGCCGAATGCAGATTTCCTGAACCGTAGTCGACGATCACTACCCTCATAATTCAGGCCCTGAATGAAGGAAAGAGCCCAACCATTTCCGGACTGGGGTTTGTATGGTCCTTCCGCGTCTCTTGCTTGAGGTGGGGATCCATCAGCGTTCCGAAATGGCGGTATTCTGCTTCTTGGAGAGATTTCCCGCGAACCACATTTGCCATGATGAATCCCTGCCGCCGGAGCGATAATTCCCGAATCGGTCCCGCCTCTAAGCCTAGCAAGATGGCAATCGCAAACTCGAGACCGAGCAGATACGTGATTTCAATGCCGATTCTGGCCAGGAAGAACATGCCCACATGAAGCAGCAGCCATAGTGCAAGTAGAATCCATGACCGATGACGCAGTAGCCAGACGGGTCCAAAGAAAAAGGCGGCCCAAGAGAAAGCATCTTTCGAAAAGATCGCATTTTCTGCTGGGCCGACTTTGGTCCCTTTCGCGAGAACAATGTAAGCGAACATCTTCGTCATTCTGCTTAAAGGCTGCCTTTTGTTGAAGGAATCTGGTTCTTTTGCCGTGGGTCAATCGCGATTGATGCTCCAAGCGTGCGAGCCAGTCCCTTGAAGCAAGATTCAGCAATATGGTGATCATTGATCCCATAAAGAGTTTCTACATGGAGGGTAATCCCTGCATTCATGGCGAATGCCTGGAAAAACTCTCGGACAAGGTCGGTATCGAACTCACCGATCTTCTCGTGGTGGAAGGCGGTCTTAAAAACCAGGAACGGCCGGCCGGACACATCAACAGCGACCCGGGTCAGCGTCTCGTCCATTGGCAGAAGAACGTCCGCGTAGCGCACAATTCCCCGCATATCGCCGAGTGCTTGCCGGAACGCCTGGCCTAGCACGATGCCAGTGTCTTCCACTGTGTGGTGCTGGTCGATATGGAGGTCGCCCTTGGCTTCAACCTCAAGGTCGATCAGGCTGTGGCGTGCAATCTGGTCGAGCATATGGTCAAAAAAGCCGATCCCGGTGGAGACCGCCGCGAGGCCGGTTCCGTCCAACTTTACCGTCACACGGATTTCAGTTTCCCGGGTCTTCCGGGATAGGGTTGCCGTACGCATGTGAGACCTTCCAGAGTATAAAGGGGCTTCTAGCAAGCCCAGTGTCGCCTGGCTACCTAGGCTGGGCCTGAAATTAGCCGTCCAACCCTTGCCCTTCGTGTTTTGTCTACATAGGTCAACGTCCCGATGAACCATTCTGAAACCAGCTCTAGCCATGGGTGGCATGCGACAACGATCCTCTTGGTGAAAAAGGGGGGGCGGACGGTCATTGGTGGCGATGGGCAGGTCAGTATTGGGCAAACCATTGTGAAGTCCAATGCAAGAAAGGTTCGCCGTCTAGGGAAGGGCGATGTTATTGCTGGCTTTGCGGGCGCTACAGCCGATGCTTTTGCTCTATTCGAACGACTTGAATCCAAGCTGGACCAATATCCGGGTCAATTGCTTCGGGCATGCGTTGAATTGGCCAAGGACTGGCGAACAGACCGGTATTTACGACGACTTGAGGCGATGATGCTTGTTGCGGACGCACGGGTCAGTTTGGTCTTGACCGGAAACGGCGATGTGCTCGAACCCGAGCAAACCCCCGACGGATCCGTGATTGCGATTGGATCGGGTGGGAATTACGCCCTTGCAGCTGCGCGAGCATTACTTCCAACAGATCAGGATGCGGAGCAGATCGTTCATGCTGCAATGAAAATTGCGGCTGAAATATGCGTCTATACAAACAATAATTTGGTCGTCGAATCTTTGGCTTCACTTGACGGGAACGAATGACGATGACGAATTTTTCTCCGCGCGAGATTGTCTCAGAACTCGACCGGTTCATTGTTGGTCAAAAAGAGGCAAAGCGTGCAGTTGCTATAGCCCTTCGTAACCGGTGGAGGCGGCTCCAATTGAGTGGAGCCATGCGCGAAGAGGTTCTGCCAAAAAATATCCTGATGATAGGACCAACCGGGTGCGGTAAGACTGAGATCGCCCGCCGCCTCGCCAAGCTTTCAGACGCACCTTTTCTGAAGGTCGAAGCAACCAAGTTTACCGAAGTCGGATACGTCGGCCGCGACGTTGAACAAATTATTCGCGATCTGGTCGAAATATCGATCAGTTTGGTCAAGGAGAAAAAACGCCGTTTTGTTACCGCCCGAGCACAGGCTTCGGCTGAAGATCGGGTGCTTGATGCACTGGTCGGCAAGGGTGCTTCAGCCGCTACACGAGATTCCTTTCGCAAAAAATTGCGCTCTGGCGAGCTTGATGAGAAAGAAATTGAAATCGAATTGCAACAGGCGTCTGCATCAAACTTTCCCATGTTTGATTTGCCCAATACGCTGGGCGGTTCTGCAGGTGCAATCTCTCTTGGCGATTTGTTTGGCAAAGCGTTGGGTGGCAGATCGCGCACGATGCGAACCTTGGTCAAGGACGCATACGAGCCACTTCTATCTGAAGAGAGCGAAAAACTTCTCGATCAGGATCAGATTATTCAAGAAGCCATGCGTGATGTAGAAAGCAACGGCATTGTTTTCCTAGATGAAATTGACAAGATCTGCACGGGAAACAATCGCGGAAGTGGAGAAATCTCACGCGAGGGGGTTCAAAGAGATCTTCTGCCGCTGATTGAAGGAACAAGTGTTTCGACCAAATATGGAAGCATCAAAACCGACCATATTCTTTTTATTGCGTCGGGGGCCTTTCATGTCTCAAAGCCCTCGGACTTGCTGCCCGAGCTCCAAGGACGACTACCAATTCGGGTGGAACTTCGGTCTCTATCCGAAGAAGACTTCAAGCGCATACTCGTTGAGACCGAGGCAAGTCTTATAAAGCAATATGTAGCTCTTTTGCAGACAGAGGGAGTTACATTGACGTTCCGAGCTGACGCCATCGAAGCGCTTGCCAGAATTGCTGTCGAGGTCAATATGACCATTGAAAATATTGGCGCTCGGCGCCTTCAGACAATCATGGAAAAGCTTCTTGAGGACGTGAGCTTCACGGCCCCTGACCGGTCCGGTCAAGAGATCGTCATTGACCGGTCCTTCGTGGAGAGCCAAATAGCCGACTTGGCCCGCAATGCCGACTTAAGCCGGTTTGTCCTCTGATCCGGCTTTAAATCTCGTACTTGCCAGATCGTCGATGGATTTGCGATAAGGCTGCGTGCTGATCGGAGCGTGTGATTATGCAGTCTTTCCCGCAGCTTGTGTTTTCGGGCGTCCAGCCGACCGGTAATTTGCACTTGGGCAATTACCTCGGCGCTATCGTGAAGTTTGTCGCGCTTCAATCGACCCATGAGTGCATTTATTGCGTGGTCGATCTGCATGCCATCACCGTTCCGCAAAAGCCCAGCGAACTCACCTCCAATATCCGGGAGGTCACCGCAGCTTTTCTTGCCGCCGGCATAGACCCCTCTAGGCATATCGTCTTTAATCAGAGTCAGGTCGCCGAACACGCCGAACTCGCCTGGATTTTCAATTGCGTTGCTCGTATCGGCTGGTTGAACCGAATGACGCAATTTAAAGAAAAGGCCGGGAAAGATCGTGAAAATGCGTCTGTGGGGCTCTACGCCTATCCGACCCTCATGGCCGCGGATATTTTGGTTTACCGAGCCACTCATGTACCCGTTGGTGAGGATCAGAAGCAGCATCTTGAACTCGCACGTGACATAGCGCAGAAATTCAACAACGATTTTCTTGACGAGCATTCTTCCCATATTGAAGCGGGCTTCTTTCCCCTTCCCGAGCCGCTCATTCAAGGGCCGGCCACGCGCGTGATGAGCCTGCGCGACGGCACAAAGAAAATGTCCAAATCCGATCCCTCGGATAATTCCAGGATCAACCTTGCGGACGATGCCGATACGATTGCTCAGAAAATCAGGAAGGCAAAAACGGACCCGGATGCACTCCCATCTTCCACGGATGGTTTGGCCGGAAGACCCGAAGCCGATAACCTGGTTGGGATTTACGCGGCCCTCTCGGGAGAGACTAAAAACGATATATTGGGCCAATTTGGCGGGGGTAATTTTTCCACCTTCAAATCGAATCTGGTCGATTTGACGGTGGCAAAGCTGACACCAATTGGAACTGAAATGCGTCGCATTCAGGCGGATCCATCCTATATAGATGGCATATTGAGGAATGGCGCCGATCGCGCTCGCGAGAAGGCTACAAGAACAATGGCGGCAGTTCGGGACATTGTTGGATTTATTCGGTGATCGTCGGTTGATCCATTGATTTTCTTAGACTTTAGCCCTTAATAGAATGATCTGACCGATCCTGGCCTTGAACCGGGATGCCTGGGAGAGACCTATGTTCATCCAGACTGAAGCTACGCCAAATCCGTCTACCTTAAAGTTCCTCCCGGGTCGGACCGTGTTGCCGGCCGGAACCATAGAATTCCGCGACGCAGATAGCGCTGGCCGATCACCATTGGCAAAGGCGCTATTCTCTGTCCCCGGCGTCTCAACCGTTTTCTTTGGGGCCGATTTCGTCTCGGTCAGCAAATCAGAAGGCGAGTGGCAGCATCTGAAGCCATCAATTTTGGCTGCAATAATGGAGCACTTCGTCTCTGGAGCGCCGATGCTTCAGGATGGAATTGAGCATGATCAAGCGAAAGGCGAGGATGAATTTTTTGATCCGTCGCATGCAGAAACTGTTACAACCATTAAGGAATTACTTGAAACGCGCATCCGTCCTGCTGTGGCAGGCGATGGGGGCGACATAACCTTCCGCGGCTTCCGTGATGGCGTTGTTTATCTTGAGATGAAGGGCGCATGTTCGGGCTGCCCCTCATCAACGGCAACCTTAAAGAGCGGCATTCAAAACCTGCTCAGGCACTTCCTTCCGGACGTGCAATCCGTCGAGCAAATCTGAAGATGAATATTTTAGCGATTGATACGGCTCATGCAGCTGTATCCGCCTGTGTTCTGGCCGGCGAATCGCTTCTGGCACGTGAAACCGTGCCGATGGTGCGTGGACATGGAGAGGCCCTGCTCCCGATGATCGACCGGGTCATGGCCGATGCGAAGCTGGCATTCAGCTCCATTGACCGCGTCGCTGTCGTGGTGGGTCCGGGTTCATTTACAGGCATTCGAATTGGTATTGCTGCCGCTCGAGCTATAGGTTTTTCAAATTCAGCGCCTGTTATTGGCGTCTCATCTCTCGCAGCCTTTGCTGCGCCCCTGTTGGATGGCCGTTCGGCTGGGGTTATCGCTGCGGCCATAGATGCCAAGCATGGTCAAGTTTACGTCCAGGGGATTACCGCCAAGGGACAACTGATTTTGTCTCCAACCTGCACAAAGGTTCGGGATGCCGTACGCGCCTTGGGCGCTGGCCCTCTAAAGTTGACCGGTTCTGGCGCAGCTATGATGGCCATTGAGGCTTGGTCCATGGGAATGGAAGCCGAGGTTGTCGGTGAAACGACCGCACCTCATATAAAGTTTGTGGCGCGCCTCGGGGGCTTGGCCGATCCTGAACAGGCTATCGCCCGCCCCTATTATCTTAAGGCTCCTGATGCGAAAATAATGGTGGCTTCCGGTAGGGGATAAAGGAATTGCGCTTTCCTCTCTTTTGGCGCCGGCAGGAGCCGCTTTTCAGATCGCTCTCGAAAGATTGGGCCGCAGAGTGTTCTCAGATCCATTCTTCTTTTTTTGCACGCCCTTGGGATCCCGACGAAATTTCTGATTTGCTTCGCGATTCGGCGGTCTTTGCCGATGGAGCATTTGATTCTCGCGCTAGTAAGCTTCTTGGATTTGTTATCTCGCGGGCGGCCCCACCCGATAGTGAAGTGCTGACAATTGCCGTGAACCGTCGCTACCAAGGGAAGGGAATAGCTAATGCCTTGCTCATGCATCATCTTGGTCGCCTGAGGGATGCGCGCGTATCCGTCGTGTTTCTGGAGGTTGAGCAGGGTAATTTGCCAGCCGCAGCGCTTTATCGTCGTATGGGCTTTGTAGAAGTAGGCCAGAGGCCAGGTTATTATCGAAAAGCATCAGGTGCGAACGCGCCTGCCTTGGTCATGAGGCTGGACCTTGCGCAGTAATTTTTCTGCCGAATGTCTTCTCAGCCTGCTGAAAGCTTTCAAAAATTGGCTTATGCTGGGTTCAACGCCAAGCTTGATAGGTGAAACTCGTTGACCACGCTTCATTCCAAGGGCCCGGAGCTCCGCGTTTTGGATCAGGACAGCCAGGCGAAGCTCAGCCGACGCAAAGTTTTTGTCAAATCCTATGGCTGCCAGATGAATGCCTATGATGCGACGCGCATGATAGATGTTCTTGCTCCAGAGGGTTTCGAGGAAACTCAGGACATGAGCGAAGCGGATCTGGTTGTCTTAAACACTTGTCACATTCGGGAGCGCTCCGCCGAAAAAGTTTATTCCGAGCTTGGAAAAGTAAAATTATTGAAGCAGGAACGCGCAAGGAGTGGCCTCGCAACCACGGTGGCGGTAGCCGGTTGTGTTGCTCAGGCAGAGGGCGCCGAGATTATCCGCCGGCAGGCTTCTGTGGATATTGTTGTGGGTCCACAAAACTATCACCGCCTTCCCGAATTACTGCAGAAGTCTCGCGATCATTCATTGATCGACACAGATTTCCCAGTTGAAGACAAATTCAATCATCTGACACCCCCAGCCACGACAAAGACAATGAGTCGCGGCGTCACCTCTTTTTTAACGGTTCAAGAGGGTTGCGATAAATTCTGTACGTTTTGTGTAGTCCCGTACACGCGCGGCGCGGAGACATCCCGGCCTGTTCGGCAGATTGTGAATGAGGCACAGAACCTTGTCGCCGCTGGCGTTCGCGAGATCACTCTGCTCGGTCAAAACGTAAACGCGTATCACGGCCTAGATGAGGCTGGGGCTATTTGTTCTTTGGCCGAATTGGTCGGTAAATTGTCAGAAATTCGGGATTTATCGCGTATCCGTTATATGACGAGCCATCCGCGCGACATGAACGATGATCTCATTCAGGCGCATGTTGATAATCATAAACTTATGCCGTTTTTACATCTTCCCGTTCAGTCCGGCTCGGATCGAATTCTCAAGGCCATGAATCGGAAGCACGACGCACGATTTTATGTCGACCTCGTTTCTCGCATACGTCAATCGCGATCCGATATTGCCCTCTCTTCTGACTTTATCGTCGGCTTTCCGGGTGAAACAGAAGCAGATTTTCAGGCCACTCTCGATCTGATTTCAGAAGTCAATTTTTCAAGCAGCTACTTCTTTAAATATTCTGTCCGCTCAGGAACGCCGGGCGCAGAAATGGATGATCAAGTGCCGGAGGCTGTGAAGAGCGAGCGCCTCGCTCGGCTTCAATATCTGGTAGACGCGCAACGACATGCATTCAATGAAAGCAGCGTCGGTAAGGTTACGGATGTTTTGTTCGAAAAACGCGGTCGTCATTCAGGGCAGCTCGTTGGTAAGACACCATATCTGCAAACTGTACAAGTTGACGCTACCGAAGATGCCATTGGTCAGGTTCACCGAGTTTGTATAACCGGAACTTCGACAAATACTCTCTTCGGATCTTTGGCCGATCGTTCATTAGGGCAGGAGTGATTGGTGAAACAGCCTGAAAAATCTGCCACGCAATCCCCGACAAGGGATGCTCAGGAAAAAGCCCTGGGCCCATCCGAGCAGGCGACCGAGATAACGATCGCATTCGACGATAATCGTTTCGCATCCCTCCTTTTTGGTCATTACGATCAAAATCTTGCCCGCATTGAGAGACGACTTGGGGTTTCGGCGCATGCGATTGGAAATCATGTCACAATAAAAGGGATTGCCGACGCTTGCGACCATGCACGACGTGTCCTTGAGGCTTTGTATCTTCGTGTGAAGCAAGGCCAAACCATTTCTCTGGGAGATGTGGATGGCGCTGTTCAAGAAGGAGCATTGCAAGGAAATCTTTTCCCAAAAGACGAAATTGGGAGAACATCATTTGATCAGGTCAATACGCGAAAGCGAGGTCCTGTAAGGGCTCGGAACGCCGCTCAAGATGTCTATTTGCGCGCACTTAAGCGTTTTGAGTTGGTCTTTGCGGAGGGGCCAGCAGGAACAGGCAAGACATGGCTCGCTGTTGGACATGCTGTATCCTTGTTGGAACAAGGCGCAGTGGAGAGATTGATTTTATCTCGTCCTGCTGTCGAAGCAGGAGAGAGACTTGGTTTCCTGCCAGGAGACATGCGCGAGAAAGTCGATCCTTACCTTCGTCCCATTTACGATGCGTTACATGATTTCATGGACGGTAGGATGGTCGAGCGGGGTTTGCAGACTGGCATGATTGAGGTCGCACCGCTGGCCTTCATGCGTGGACGCACTCTGACTTCTGCTTGTGTTCTTTTAGATGAAGCACAAAATGCAACTTCCATGCAGATGAAGATGTTTCTGACGCGGTTAGGTGAAGGCTCGCGAATGATCATAACGGGCGACCCATCCCAAACCGATTTGCTTCCGGGGCAAAAGTCGGGATTAAGCGAAGCAATTGCTTTATTGTCGGATCTTGAGGGTATTGGTCACGTCAAGTTCCGAGATTCTGATGTTGTTCGACATGATCTGGTCCGCAGGATTGTTGGCGCTTATGAGGCCGCAGCAAACGCTTCCAAAGTCACGAAATGAAATTCGAACTTGAGATTACCATCGAAGATACGCGATGGTCCGATATAGCTAATCTTAAACATGTGGCAACGCAGGCCATCTCTTCAGCCTATGGTGAATCTGAATGTGATTTGGAGAGCGGTTTTGTTGTTAGCATGCTTTTTTGCAGCGATAGTCGAATTAAGGATTTAAACCGGGAATGGCGTCATCAAGATAAAGCGACCAATGTCCTTTCCTTTCCCGCTCCCCAAGATCTCGTGATAGGGGAATGTCTCGTGCTGGGTGATCTAGCTCTGTCCTATGAGACAGTTTTGAGGGAGAGCGAGACAGAAGACAAAAAGATCGTCGATCATCTTTCTCACCTCATCATTCACGGTTTTCTGCATCTTCTTGGTTTCGACCATGAGACGGAATCTGATGCGGAAGAAATGGAGTGGATAGAACGGCGTAGCTTGGCCAAGATCGGAATCATGGACCCTTACGCTAATTCTGAAATAGACGGCCAGACAAAATGAGCAATGCGGAACAGCCTTATCCTTCAGACCAGAAAAATGAGCGAAGAAGCTTTCTCGACCGCTTGAAATTGCTTTTTGGAATGGAGGCAACATCGATCCGTGAGGATTTCGAGGATGCACTGAAGGATTCCTCAGCTCAGGTCGATTTCTCAGCCCAAGAGAGAACAATTCTCACGAATGTCCTTGGACTTCATGAGCTTCGCGTGCAGGACGTAATGGTGCCTCGTTCCGACATTATCTCGGTGGGTCTAAGTACTAGTTTAGCAGAGGTATTGTCCGTTTTTCGGACGGCTGGGCATTCCCGACTTCCCGTCCATGGCGGCAGCTTGGATGACCCTAGGGGGATGGTGCATATACGCGACTTCGTTGACTTTATGGCCAGCGCGGCCGAAGGCTTTTTTCATCCGGACTCTTTCCCTGACAAGGGAATTGCCGATCGGGCGACACGTCGACAGGCTGTCATGCGTCTGCGAGGACTTGGCGATCTCGATCTTTCTCTGTCTCTCGAGAAAGCAGGGATTGTTCGTGAGGTTTTGTTTGTTCCACCATCAATGCCTGCGCTTGACCTGCTTGTGAGAATGCAATCATCGAGAACCCACATGGCCCTTGTGATCGATGAATATGGGGGGACGGATGGTCTCGCTTCAATCGAGGACATTGTCGAAACAATCGTGGGAAACATCGAGGACGAGCACGATCTTGATGAAGGTTCTCAGATTGAATTAATCGCCGAACGTCAATGGCGCGTGGATGGGCGTGCTCTGGTAGATGATGTCGAACGAGTCATTGAATTCTCTCTGAAGTCTCTCGTTTCAGATGATAATGTCGACACCTTTGGCGGCCTCGTCGCAACGATCTGCGGACGCGTGCCGCCACGCGGAGAAAAGATACACCTTTCAGAATTTATTCTTGTCGAAATCATTGATTCAGACCGCCGTCGCATCAAGCGGGTGAGGGTTCAGACACTCGATTCACAAAAGGAAACATCTGAGATTTCGGATGCGAATTCAAAGTAAAGATCTGTTTTCTTCGACTTTCTGGCCCGAGAAATTAATCGGCCTCGCTCAGGCGATTACTCTTTCATCGGGCTGGAAGCGCCGCTGCATAGCATTTGTGGCGGGTGCGTTCGGAGCGCTTTCTCTGCCTCCGGTAGGCTTTTTTCCAGCCTTGTCGTTAGTTCTTGTCCCGCTTGTTTGGCTGCTGGACGGTTGTTCTTCAGCGAAGCTGCGTCAGCTTCAAAACAGCGGTTATATCGAAGCCTGGGCAATTGGCTGGTTTGCAGGTTTTGGATATTTTGTCGCCGGGCTGTGGTGGCTTGGCGTCGCATTTTTTGTAGAAGCGGATCAATTTGCCTGGGCGTTGCCATTTGGGGTGATTGGCTTGCCGGCCGTACTTGCCTGCTTTACTGGCGCTGGGACGGTTTTAGCTAAGTTACTTTGGTCGCCAGGCTCATCTCGCGTCCTTGCTTTATGTATCGGACTTGGTTTGGCGGAATGGGCGCGCGGATATCTCTTCACGGGGTTCCCTTGGAACTCGTTCGGAATGGCTCTTGGTTCAAACCTTGTTTTGGCTCAGAGCGCTAGCTGGATTGGTTTGCACGGCCTGACATTGCTGGCCGTTTTTATTTTTGCTTCGCCTGCAATGCTTCTTGATCAGTATGGCAAGAGGGTCTACTGGCGCTCGCCTATTTTGATCAGTGCCATTGCGCTTTTTTTGATCTTGATTGCCTTTGGTGTGACACGCGTCTCTTACAATCAAAGCAGCAATGTTGATGGCGTTAGCCTGAGGCTTGTTCAGCCGAACGTTGCTCAGGACGACAAGTTTCGCCTCGAGAATCGAGAGGCGATCATGAGCAGATATATCGAACTCTCCTCAGCGGATCGCTCTGGAGTTTTTGCGCGCTCATCTCCGACGCATATTTTTTGGCCAGAATCGCCGTTTCCATTTGTTCTTGGACGCGATGCTCGGGCGCTGTCTCAGATTTCTTCTGTCTTGAATGGACAAGCCCATTTGGTCACGGGTGCGGCAAGAGCCGAGCCAAGAAGTCCCAGCCTCCCTGGAGAGGCCCCGGGGACGGCTTATTTTAATTCGATTCAGGTGGTCGGACCGCAAGGGTCAATCCTTGAGAGTTATGACAAGGTCCATCTGGTACCTTTTGGCGAGTACATACCATACGCATCTTTGATGGACGTGATCGGCTTGAGACAATTTGTGCAAATTCCAGGCGGCTTTGAGCCTGGAGTTTCCCGCCATTTAATGGCTGTCTCCGGGCTCCCTCCCGTTGTTCCACTGATTTGCTACGAGGCTGTTTTTCCGGGTGTTCTTGATGCCGAATTACGCCAGCACGCCGGATTGATCATCAACGTTACTAATGACGGGTGGTTTGGCAACACTCCCGGTCCCTACCAGCATTTTGCACAAGCCCGTCTGCGAGCCATTGAGCTCGGCCTTCCCCTGATCCGCGTGGCCAATACTGGAATCTCAGCCATTATAGATCCTTACGGTCGCGTTATCGGAAGCTTACCCTTGGGAGTGGCTGGGGTGATCGACAGCGATTTGCCCGCATCGATTAGGCCTACCGTTTTTTCCGCTTGGCCGAGGCTCTCATTACTGGCCTGCTTCGCCTTTCTTTTTGCGGCCTATTTGGTTTCTCGCGCTCGATTTTGAAGGCCATGCCTTGTGAGGCCTTATGAAACAGCTATTGATAAGTTCTAGTCTAAATGCGAAAAATTTATTGGAATTGTCGCGCAGCAATGGCCTGCCACGGCGCCTTTATCGGGGGACTTTCAGGGTGACGAAAAGACCCAATCCTATTGATCAGCATGTCGGGCAACGCGTGCGCGTCCGTCGCCTGTTGTTGGGACTTACACAAGAGAAAGTAGGGACGGCGCTGGGGCTCACCTTTCAGCAGGTACAAAAATACGAGAAGGGGACAAACCGTATTGGCGCAAGCCGACTGCAGGAAATCTCCAAAATCCTTGACGTGCCGCCCTCATATTTTTTTGAGGGGATGCCCGAGGCTCTGGGCCTAAACTCGACCGGTTTCGCCGATAATGTTCCCAGACAATATGTTCGGGAGGCATTGAACACGACAGATGGCCTTCAGTTGAATAGAGCCTTTGTTAGGATCAGAGATGCCAAAGTCCGTCGCCGGATCATCGAGCTCGTTTCTCAAATCGCGGAAGCCGATGATCGGCGGGCGTCCGAGCCCGACCGCGAACTCACGGGTTAAACCGTTCTTTAAAACGAACAAAACCACCTATTTTGCTTGACCTGACGAACGGTCAATGCCAGATAGTGCGCCACGCAGCACGTCCAAAGTTCAAAGATCGACGTAATTCGCTGCGGAAATTTCAGCCAGGCGGAGATGAGCGTGACCAGACAGAATTACTTGTTCACGAGTGAGTCGGTGTCAGAAGGGCACCCGGACAAGGTTTGTGACCGTATTTCTGACGAGGTCGTAGACCTGTTTTTTCGCGAAGGCGAGAAGGCCGGAATAAATCCTTACGAAATTCGCGTGGCATGCGAAACGCTGGCAACCACCAACCGGGTCGTCATTGCCGGTGAGGTTCGCGGACCTAAATTGACTGAAGACACGATTGTTCATCTCGCTCGTCAAGCAATCCGCGACATCGGATATGAACAAGAGGGCTTCCATTGGGAGCGCGCTAAAATCGATGTTCTTCTTCACGCCCAGTCTGCAAATATTGCTCAGGGCGTGGATGCTGCTTCCGACAAGGATGAAGGCGCGGGCGATCAGGGCATCATGTTCGGCTATGCATGCCGTGAGACTCCCGATCTTATGCCTGCCCCAATCTATTACTCGCACAAGATCCTCAAGCTTCTTTCCGATGCTCGTCGGTCTGGGGTCGAGAAGCATCTCGGGCCAGATTCCAAAAGTCAGGTCACGATCCGTTACGAAAACGGAAAACCTGTCTGCGCGACACAAATCGTGGTTTCGCATCAGCATGTGAAGGAAGACCTTACCTCTGGCGAGATGCAGGAAATCATCCGGCCATATGTCGAAAAGGCTCTGCCCCAAGGCTGGATCAACAAAGATACGGTCTGGCATATCAATCCGACAGGAAAGTTTTTCATCGGCGGGCCCGATGGGGACACTGGTCTGACGGGTCGTAAAATCATTGTCGACACATATGGTGGAGCAGCGCCACATGGTGGCGGCGCTTTCTCCGGTAAAGACCCCACGAAGGTTGACCGTTCGGCAGCTTATGCTGCGCGTTATCTTGCAAAAAACGTCGTGGCTGCGGGTCTTGCTGACCGCTGCACGCTTCAGCTCGCTTATGCGATCGGCGTAGCTCGTCCGCTTTCCATTTATGCTGATCTCCACGATACCGGTAAGGTTGATCCGGCAAAGCTCGAATCCATCCTCATGGATATCGTCAGTCTTACGCCGCGCGGAATTCGTGAGCATCTGAAGTTGAATCGCCCGATTTATGCTCGGACCTCAGCTTATGGCCATTTTGGACGCGCTCCCGATGCGGATGGTGGGTTCTCTTGGGAAAAGACAGACCTCATCGATGAATTGAAGAGCAAGTTTTCCTGATGAGCACAGCTCGGAAGTTCGGATGATCGGTGTTCCAAGCGATCATTCAAAAATAAACAGAACGCTTTATGGCCGTCGCAAAGGGAAAAAGCTCCGACATAACCAGTCGGAGCTTTTGTCCCGTCGGCTACCGTTACTTGCCATTGATTATCATAGCGGACAGATCGATCCGGGCTCCCTGTTTGCTTTCAAACCTGAAGAAACCATTCTCGAGATTGGTTTTGGAGGCGGCGAGCATATTCTCCACGAAGCCAGTAAACACCCCCATCTGGGCTATATTGGTTGTGAACCTTTCATCAATGGCGTGGCGAAAGTCGTCTCCAAAATTGAGGCAGAGAAGCTCCAGAATATTCGAATTCACCACGGCGATGCGCGTGAAATCCTCCTGCGTTTGCCCTCATCTTCGCTGGCGCGCGTAGATGTTCTCTACCCAGATCCTTGGCCGAAATGGCGTCAGAGGAAACGGCGTTTTCTATCTTCTGAGAATCTTTTTGAGATCGCGCGTGTTTTGCGTCCGGGTGGCTGCTTCCGCTTCGCAACCGATATTGATGATTACTCTGGTTGGGTGCTTGCGCGCGTTTTGAAAATGACGACTGAATTCTCGTGGCAAGAAGGTGAGTCACTCGCAAAATCCTGGAGTGATCCATGGAGTGGTTGGCCAGGGACTCGTTATGAGGCAAAGGCATTTCGTGAGGGCCGCGTCCCCGTTTATCTGACCTTTCAGCGTCTTTGATATTCAGGCCTCCGCGCCGAACCTATATAGGCTTGCCCCGTTTTTTATGAGCCAAGCTTCCGCATTGTCAGTATGGGGCGCGAGTTTGCGGGTCAGATCCCAGAAATCTGTAGAATGATTCATATGAACGAGGTGTGCCACTTCATGAGCTGCCAGATAGTCAAGTACTTCTGAAGGAGCGAGTATCAAGCGCCACGAAAAACTGAGAGCACCACTCGCCGAGCAAGATCCCCATCGGCTGCTCGTATCCTTGACGGTCACTTTTCGGGATGCATAGCCAAGTTGCTGCGTATATTTCCGAACGGCGGATTCGAGATCGGATCTCGCATTTTCTTTCAAGAAGTCTGAGATACGCCGGCGGATATGTTGCTCATCACAAGCAACATGGAGCCACGGGAGCCCCTCTTCTGTGGCCTGCTCAACACGAACCCATCCACGAATTTGCTGTTTATGGACGATACGGTGATTTTCACCGCGAATGGGAATGATCTCACCTGTGCGGAATGGAACTGCACGAGGCAGTCGTCCCAAGCGCGTAGCAATCCAAGGTGCATGGCGCTGTGCAAATTCCTGAGCTGTCTTGATGGAAGCCCTTTTGGGGATTGTTACAATCACATCCCTCGCCGCGAGGCGAACACGCAAGGTGATTCGTCTGGCGCTTGGCGATCGCTTGACGAGGATTGTGTAAACGACATTTTCATGAGTAACCGCCAAGGGTGTTTCACCCTCTGCCGATCCTCCAAAATTGATGCCGAAAAAGCTTGCCATTGAGATTGCTAGGCTGGCTCTCTTGCTGGAAAATTCCAACCATTACTCGTTGGAAGCGGCGAGCTTTATTCGAGGCTGATTGGAGCTGGACGAGCCCGAAAGTTGGTCGTCAAGGCTGGTCATGAAAGCACGAATGCGAGGCGCTATTTCAGAACGAAACCGCCGTCCATTGAACACCCCGTAATGGCCGACGCCTTCCTGAAGGTAGTGTGTTTTCCGTGATTCAGGAATATTCGTGCAGAGATCCTGAGCCGCGTGGGTTTGTCCCACCCCGGAAATATCATCTTTTTCACCCTCGACTGTCATAAGCCCGGTTCGCCGAATGGATGTCAGATCAACTTTAGCCTCGCGATGCATCAATTGGCCTGTTGGCAATAGGTGCTTGACGAAAACAGCCTCGATCGTCTGGAGATAATATTCTGCCGGTAGATCCATAACGGCCATGTATTCATCATAGAAATCGCGATGCTTCTCGGCGGAATCGCCATCCCCTTTAACCAGGTGATTAAACATCTCGACATGGGCATTGACGTGCCGGTCCATATTCATGGCCATGAAGCCGGAGAGTTGCAGGAAGCCAGGATAGACGCGCCGTCCGAAGCCAGGATATGGAAACGGGACGCTATAAATGCAGTTGCGCGTGAACCAATCGGTTCCGCGCTCTTGCGCTAAAGTGTTGACCGCCGTCGGACTGCGGCGGGTATCGATCGGTCCGCCCATCAATGTCATTGAAGCAGGAATAATCGGTTCTTCTTCCGCTTCCATACGGGCAATCGCGGCAATGAGGGGGACACTTGGCTGGCAAACACCCAGGGTGTGGAGGCCGCCACGGTCAATACCTTTGCCGAGTGCCTGGCATATAGCGATGAGATAGTCGATATAGTCGTCCAGATCGAAAGTACCGGCCGAAAGCGGCACCATACGGGCGTCCGCCCAATCCGTTATATAGACTTCACAATGCGGTAAAAACGCCTCAACGGTCCCACGCAGTAATGTGGCGTAATGACCCGAAAGGGGGGCAACGATGAGGAGCCTCGGCTGCTGCTGAGTGATGCGCAGCTCGGGGCGCGCAAAATGGATGACCCGACAGAAGGGAGCCTCCCAAACAACCTCCTCGGTTACCGAGACTTGCTGACCCTCGACGTTGATCGTCTCAAATCCAAAATTTGGCTTGCCGTAACGCCTGGTGAGCCGCTCAAAGAGCTCTGCACTTGCTGTGATGTTGCGGCCTACTGACGTATGGCTCCAGGGGTTAATCGGGTTCTGAAACACGAGTTTGGTCGCGTCGGTCATAGCTCTGGCTGGCACCAGTGCCGCGTGAGCCATTTCGTACATATGGTAGGAAAAGCGGTTCATGCAGGAACCTATCAGCCTTACGGCATGTGCTGGGGAATCAACGGTTTTTTGTCCCCCGAGTTCTCTTCGGGCTCGATGCAGTGCAACATAAGCTTGTCCGCCACGCAAGTGCACATAAAGCACAACGGGGACTAGTCATTTTTTTTTCCAACGCACTGGCGAAGCGGCGTCTGTGGCCTAGGTTCCTTACTATGCGAGATTATGCAGAACTTGACCTTGGCAGGCGAGCGAGAAGGCTGCGGGTTGATACAATCGTCCGTTTGCGGTGGCTTGCCATTGTTGGGCAGTCAATAGCCGTCCTCGCGACCTATTTCGGGCTTGGTTTCTCACTCCCGATCGGTTTCGCATTTTTGGTTATTGGCACTTCTGTCTTCTTGAATCTCGCTTTGCGGGTTCGGTTTTCGGCTAGCCATCGCCTCGACGACCAGCTTGCACTCGCCCTGCTCGGCTACGATGTCATTCAATTATCAGGGCTTCTTTACTTAACCGGCGGATTGCAGAACCCGTTTTCCATGCTGTTTTTGGCGCCAGTCATGATCGCGGCTGTTTCGCTGACAGGGCGCGCGACATTGCTTATTGGCGTTCTCGTCGTTCTGATGGCGAGCCTACTTGCATTTTTTCATCATCCTCTACCATGGGTTTCTGGAGAAGATCTTTTATTACCAATACTTTACGTAGCTGGCATTTGGTTAGCTATCGTCCTGGGCGCGGCGTTTATCGGAATTTATGCGGCCAAAGTGGCTGACGAGGCCCGACGGCTCTCTGATGCTTTGGCAGCCACAGAGCTAGTGCTTGCACGCGAGCAACACCTCACCCAGCTGGACGGGCTTGCCGCGGCGGCCGCACATGAGCTCGGGACCCCCCTTGCGACGATTACTTTGATCGCAAAGGATTTGAGCAAAGTTCTGCCTACTGATGGCCAAGTGGGGGAGGACCTCGTCCTGTTATCTCAAGAGGTGCGGCGCTGCCGGTCCATACTTGGGAAGCTCGCCTCGCTTGGAGGAGATAACCCCGACCTCTTGAACAAGATGTCCATTACTCATCTGGTTGAGGAGGTGGTGGCTCCACTCCGTCATTTTGGAGTGACAGTCAGCGTCGTTCAGTCCGGTCCAGACCCGGAACCGCACTGCCGTCGCAATCCAGGCATTTTGTATGGGCTCGGAAATCTCGTTGAAAATGCCATCGATTTTGCCCGTAGCAGTGTCAAAATTGAGCTGCATTGGAATGAAGAGGAAGTTCGAATCATTATTCATGACGATGGCCCCGGGTTCCAGCCAGAGGTGCTAGCCCGTTTGGGTGATCCATATATATCGACGAAAGGCCCAGAGCGACGCGCCAAATCAACCGAAGGCGGCCTTGGCCTTGGTCTCTTTATCGCCAAGACATTGCTTGAGCGTTCGGGAGCAAGCGTGGCCGTTACAAATCGTTCAATGCCCGGCAATGGTGCTCAAATAACGGTCATTTGGACACGATCCACTTTTGAACCCAATGATCACGATCTAGAGCGCATCGAGCTGGCAGCTAAAAATCCTGCGATCCACGCCTATATTCAAGCCAAGGCAAGGACGGAAACATGATCGAAATCTCATCTGCGACAGCTGCGCCCGAAGAGCTGACTGCTGCCATTGAACGTACACTTCTGATTGTCGATGATGATCGACCGTTTTTAAATCGTCTCGCGAGGGCAATGGAAGGCTTTGGTTTTCGAGTAGCCACAGCCGAAACCGTTGCCGATGGAATTGCCGCCATCCGGAGTGCAGCGCCGAATTTTGTCATCACAGACATGCGGTTGACGGATGGAAATGGCCTTGATGTGATTTCTGAATTGAAAAATGTCAGGCCAGATGCACGAGGTATCGTTCTTACAGGCTATGGAAACATCGCCACTGCCGTGACTGCCGTAAAGCTTGGTGCGTTTGACTATCTCGCAAAACCTGCTGAGGCCGATGAAATCTATAAAGCGCTCATGGCGGTTCGACATGACAAGGCCGAACTGCCCGATAATCCCATGTCCGCTGACAGGGTCCGATGGGAACATATTCAAAGAATCTATGAACTATGTGGACGAAATGTTTCCGAGACGGCCCGCCGCCTGAACATGCATCGGCGGACCCTGCAGCGCATTTTAGCCAAACGAGCGCCGCGTTGATCAATGCTGACTGGAATCCCGGAGCGTATGAACGCGATCCGCTGCTTTCATTCAGAAAAAACTAACATGCTCTGCCAGGTTTTCGGTAGCAGGCGCGTTTCCGATCCATTTCTGATGATTGCCGTGTCGAAATGATCAGCTGGAAGCTGATCGTTTTGGCATTTTTGCAATTCGGGGGCCTCTCATTAATCGACCAGTTCAGCGGGCAATGTTGGCAGTCTTCATTGACCCTTGTTCGTCTTGAGGAGAGGTATAATTGATTTTCACGTGCATGGATCTCTTGCATCACAATTTTTATACATGCAATTTGTCGGCGGAGATGAACCTTCTTTAAGCTTGGCGACCATGAATCCGCTCTTCTCAGAACTTCCGACGACGATCTTTGAGGAAATGTCGTCTCTTGCCCGGCAACATCAGGCAATCAATTTGGGACAGGGCTTCCCTGATGGGCCAGGACCTCATGACATTCGCGCCAAGGCTGCTGATGCCGTCATCCATGGATATAATCAATATCCTTCGATGTTGGGATTGCCTGAGTTGCGAGAGGCGATCTCGGATCATTATGGTCGCTTCCAGAATTTGAATTTGGATCCTAATGCCGAAACAATGGTCACCTCGGGCGCCACGGAAGCATTGACCGCCTCCATCCTCGCTCTTGTAAAGCCGGGCGATGAGGTTGTTCTCTTTCAGCCTATGTATGATTCTTATCTTCCAATGGTGCGATTGGCTGGTGGTGTAGCGAAGTTAGTCACTCTTAAGCCACCGAATTGGAATTTTACTCAATCAGATCTCGAAGCAGTTTTTTCAGAAAAAACGCGCGTCGTGATTCTCAATTCTCCGCTTAATCCAACAGGAACTGTTTTAAAAACCAGTCAGTTGGAACTACTTGCATCATTTTGCATCCGGTTTAATGCCGTCTGCATTAGCGACGAAGTTTGGGAGCACGTCGTTTTCACCGGTAACGAGCATAATTCAATGATGTCGGTTCCCGGAATGCGCGGTCGAACAGTCAAAATAGGCTCAGCTGGAAAAATGTTTTCACTGACCGGCTGGAAGGTCGGGCTCGTTTGTGCTGCTCCTGAGCTGTTAAAGGTTGTTTCAAAAGCGCACCAGTTCCTTACCTTTACTACGCCTCCTAATCTCCAGGTCGCCGTCGCTTTTGGCTTGATGAAAGACGCAGCCTTTTTTGATGAGATGCGATCAGGCTTGGAACGTAGCCGCGATCGCTTGGCCAATGGCCTTCGGCAGCTGGGTTTTGAAGTATTGCCCAGTCAAGGAACTTATTTTCTGAATGTCGATATTGGCACAATTGGAGAGGCAGACGACCAAGAATTCTGCAGACGACTGGTCGTTGAACACGGCGTGGCAGCGATACCCTTATCGGCATTCTTTGCTGAAAACACGGTTCGAACCGTCATTCGCCTTTGTTTCGCGAAGCAAGATCATGTTTTGGATGATGGACTTGAACGATTTTCTCAAGCCATAAGACGATGAGGGAGAATTCGATCATGCAACGGTTGTTTTTTTCCATCGCCTGTCTCGTCGGCATCCTGCTTCAGTGCGAAAGCACAAAAGCGCAGAATCGAGTCGTGAACGTTTACAATTGGTCTGACTATATTGACACACGCGTGCTCGATGACTTCACGCGCGAGACTGGCATTAAGGTCATCTACGACACCTATGATTCCAACGAGACGCTGGAGACCAAATTACTTGCCGGCAAGACGGGATATGATGTTGTCGTTCCCTCTGCTACTTTCCTGCAGCGTCAAATTCAGGCAGGAGTTTATCAGCCTCTCGACAAGGTAAAGATTCCGAATTTATCGGGCCTTTGGCCGGAGGTGGCGCAGCGTCTGGTCTCGTATGATCCCGACAATCGATTTTCTGTAAACTATATGTGGTTTACGACAGGGATCGCTTTTAATTCCGAAAAAATCCTGCAGCGACTGGGTCGAATCCCTGATTCTTGGGACGTCATATTCAAACCCGAAAACATCAAGAAAGTAGCAGATTGCGGGATTTACGTTCTTGATAGTCCCGAAGATATTTTTTCGGTCGCTTTGCGTTTTCTTGCTCTGAATCCAGATTCAAAAAAGCCGGAAGATATACGTAAGGCTGCGAATGCCTGGTCTCAGATTCGTCCACACATCAAAAAATTCCATTCTTCGGAATATATAAACGCGCTCGCAAATGGCGATATATGCTTGGCAATAGGTTGGGCTGGCGATTCATTTCAGGCGCGCGCACGTGCGTTAGAGGCAAAAAACGGAATCGACATCGCTTATGTGATTCCTAAAGAGGGAAGCCTCATGTCATTTGATAATTTTGCGATCCCAAAAGATGCACGGAACGTGGAAGAGGCTCATAGGTTCATCGACTTCATGCTGAGACCGGATATTGCCGCGAGGAACAGCGCCATTACAAATTTCGCTAATAGTGTCATTAGCTCCAAGCCGCTGCTGGATCAAAAAGTCCTCAGTAATCCATCAATTTATCCCGACAATTCAATTATGACGCGCTTATTTACGGTCTCGCCTTATGACGGGCAAATGCAGCGCGTCGTGACCCGTGAGTGGACACGGGTCAAGACGGGCCGCTGACTTTATGAGGTCATTCGATAAGGAGGCGGGCTCGGTCGGCGAGATGTTTTGGTGTCAACAAAACATCCTTGACGATTTTTTGTATCTCAACGCCGCGGACGGGATCGACCTCGATATTGGAGGCCAGTGCTTCTTTCAAAAACTCTGGATCCTTCATGACCGCATCAAATGCATCGCGCAAGGCTTTAACGCGAACCTCTGGAACACCTGGTGTCGCGGCCAGCGGACGTCCTAACTTGGTTCCAGATACAAGAAGTTCCACAATTCGGCGATTATCGGCGTCTGGCACGACCTCTTCAATTGAGGGCACGTTGGGTAGGTCTTTTGCTCTTGGTCCTGCCTGCACAAGAATGTGTATGTCCTTATTGCGCAGCCACTCAGGTTTTGTGACCTTCCAGCTGGACCAAGTGTTGTTGCGTGCGCCTACCTCACCTCGCTCCATGGCGAGATTGATATCGCTACCACCGGGATATCCGGTAACAATTTTGAATTTTGTGCCCGCAAACTCATTCAAGATTGCAGGAAACATATAGGTAATCGCTCCGCGCCCTGTGGCGCCTACGATGATTTCCTTCTGCCGGGCTTCTTCGAATGTTTGAACCCCGGTGGTTTTCCAAACCGTCATTGTTTCGATGGTCGGGCAGATCGATCCGATCCATGCAAATTTATCGGCGTCGAACATGACGCCCTTCACGCCGGCTGCTTGCATCGCGGGAAAAGTATTCGCAAGCATGCCGATATTGGTCCCATCGCGAGCCGCAACCTCGAAAAGGTAATTTGCCATTTTGAGGCCGCCAGCACCGGTCATGTTTTGTGGGACAACGGCGGGTGTTCCTGGGATATATTTTCCGATGTGGCGTGCGACGAGCCGGGCGTGAAGATCATATTCGCCGCCGACCGCAACGCCGATCAGCACATTCACGTTTTTACCGCGGTAGAAGTCAGCTACGGGATCTGCCTTGGCGGCTTGCGTGGCAGCTGTGCTGATCCCGACCATGATGATCGAGAGACGGCCTACCCGATAAATCCGATCCAACATCTTTCCCTCCCATTTATTGCCGCTTCCGGCTTTCTCTCATTATCTCAGGGTCCGACATTTCCGTCCATTGCGCCTATTTCTGGCACATGGGACAGAAAAATGTGGAGCGACCACTTTGAACGATCCGCTTCACATTCCCCCTGCAATCCGTGTTCGAGCAGGGCTCCCCTTCACGGTCGTAGACCCTAAACCTGTGCTGGAAGTATCCGAGCGTCCCATCTGCAAGTCGATGATCTCGTAGGGTAGAGCCGCCAGCTTCAATGGCCTCTTCGAGAACTTTCCTGATTTCTGCGGCCAGTTTGGCCGCCGATTGTGCATTTGCTCCACGTCGTCGACCAAGCGATCCGGCGGCCCGGCGTGGTGAGAGCTGGGCCCTGTGGAGCGCCTCGCAGACATAGATATTGCCAAGTCCGGCAACAAGGCTTTGGTCGAGCAGAGCGCTTTTGAGTGGCGCCTTTTTATTGTCAAACAATTCAATCAGGCGCTCACCACTCAATTCGTTTCCAAGCGGTTCAATCCCAAGACCCCGGAAAAAAGGATGCTCATCCACGGCCCCGGTTTCAATCAGCTCCATAAAGCCGAACCGGCGCGGGTCGTTGTAGGTAACCCGTATACCTTTTTCGAGATTGAAGACGATATGGTCATGGACGGTCAGGTTAGAACGCGGGTGATGAAAAGCGCCGGGCGCGGAACTGCTTTCAGGTAGCTCAACCCGGAAGGATCCGCTCATCCCCAGGTGGCTGATGAGCGTCAGGTCGCCCTCCAGGTCAAAGATCAGGTATTTTGCTCTTCGGGCAAGCCCCTTGATCCGGCGGCCAGACAGGCGGTCTCCGAAGCCGTCAGGAAGGGGAAATCGAAGATTTGGGCGTCGTTGTTCTACCGATTGGATGGTGCGACCGGTCATTACCGGCTCCAGACCGCGACGGACTGTTTCGACCTCGGGAAGTTCCGGCATTCGTTCCTCACCGTAAATTCAAGCACGACAGGACGGAAATCCTACATAGTCATACGCCTGCTGTCGCGCTATGTTCCGGCGCTCCGGAGTAAGCCATGACCCAGACGCGTTCCACGGCGACCGCCAATGAAGACACACATTTCGGCTATTCAACCGTCAGGTTAGGCCAGAAGCAGGCCCTTGTGGACGACGTGTTCCACAAGGTAGCGGACCGCTACGACCTGATGAATGATTTGATGTCCGCCGGTTTGCACCGGGCCTGGAAGGACGTCCTTGTGGCGATGGTGAAGCCCTCCAAAACGCGGCCATTCCGACATTTGGATGTCGCCGGAGGCACCGGCGATGTGGCCTTCCGCATTTTGGAAGCAGGCGGCCCGCAGACCAATGTGACCGTTCTCGATATCAACGGAGATATGTTGCGCGTTGGTGCCGAGCGCGCTGAAAAGCGCAAGTTTGCAGGCAGCTTGTCTTTTGTTGAAGCCAATGCGGAAGAATTGCCGCAGGGCGATCGTAGCTTTGACGTATATACGATTGCGTTCGGGATCAGGAATGTCCCGCGTATAGAGAAAGCCCTGTCCGAAGCCTATCGTGTTCTCAAAACAGGTGGCTGCTTCCTTTGTCTTGAATTTTCGACGGTTGATCTTCCAGGATTGGATCGCCTTTATGAGACCTATTCTTTCACCGCCATTCCGGCCATGGGTCGGGCGGTTACGGGAGACGCGCAACCCTATCGATATCTTGTTGAATCGATACGTAATTTTCCTCATCCAGAGGTCTTTAGGGACATGATTGAAGAGGCGGGTTTCAAGCGCGCGTCCTATACGCGCCTGACTGGCGGAATCGTGACGATCCATTCGGGTTGGAAGCTCTAGGAATGGCAATTCTCGGTTCTATTGGTCATTTGGTACGTCTTGCTCGCGCCGGCTTTGTGCTTGCCCGAGAGGGTGTGTTTTCAAATGTCGATGCAGCTGGTTTGCCACCAGCCGCACGCCTGCCACTTAGTCTTGCAAGGTTGATCGCCCGACGCAGTACAGCTCCGCGTTCTGCGCGGCTTGCGGTCGCCATTGGTCGACTTGGACCGTCTTACGTTAAGCTAGGGCAGTTTCTCGCGACGCGACCCGACTTGGTTGGCGCAACGATCGTTCGAGACCTCGAGTTCTTGCAAGATCGGATGAAGCCCTTTGCGCAGAATGTCGCAGAGTTGCAAGTTACGTCGGCTTTTCAGAGACCTTTGAAGGATGTCTATACCGTTTTTGGTCCGGCTGTAGCGGCTGCATCAATTGCACAAGTCCATAAAGCAAAAGTCTCTGACGCTCTCGGCGAGCGAGATGTTGCCGTAAAAGTATTGCGACCTGGCGTTCAGTCCCGGTTTGCGAGAGACCTTTCCGATATGTATGCCGCAGCGCGTTTTGCGGAGCGCTTTTTTGGCGCCGATCGACTTCGACCGGTTGAAGTTGTCGCGACATTGGAACGTTCCGTGCGAATGGAAATGGACTTCAGGCTTGAGGCTGCCGCGGCTTCTGAGTTCTCTGAGAATATTATTGATGATCCGGACTTTCGGATTCCATCGGTCGACTGGGAAAGAACGACAAAGGAAATCCTGACACTCGAATGGATAGACGGGATTCCATTGAGTAATGTGGAGGCTCTCAGGGCCGCCGGTCATGATCTGCCGCGTCTGGGCAGGATTGTTGTTCAATCCTTCTTGCGCCACGCCCTGCGCGACGGATTTTTCCACGCAGACATGCATCAGGGGAATCTTTTCGTAGACGATCAGGCTCGATTGGTCGCGGTCGATTTTGGGATCACTGGAAGGCTTGGCCTCAAAGAGCGCCGCTTCCTTGCAGAGATTCTCTATGGGTTCATTACGAGGAATTATCGGCGAGTGGCCGAGGTTCATTTCGAGGCGGGCTACGTGCCCGATACCTTCAGCATTGAAGATTTTTCGCAAGCTGTGAGGGCAATCGGCGAACCAATTCATTCGCGAACGGCAGATCAAATATCTATGGCCCGGCTGCTTACGCTGTTGTTTGAGATCACCGCGATTTTTGAGATGAAAACGCGAACCGAGCTCGTCATGCTGCAGAAGACAATGGTTGTTGTAGAGGGCGTTGGCCGCTCACTCGATCCAAAACTCGATCTTTGGTCCACTGCAGAGCCTGTCGTACGAAGCTGGATTGAGGAAAATCTTGGCCCCAAGGGCAAGATCGAGGATCTGGGCAGAAATCTCGTCACGATCGCTCGTTTTGCAAACGATCTTCCCAATGTCTTGATACGCGGCGAGAGAATGATCGAAAAGCTCGAGAAGTTGAGCGCAAATGGGCTTGAGCTTTCTCCGAAAACGATCGAAAAAATGGAGATGGCTGAAGCAAGATCAGCACGATCCGGTCATTATGCACTTTGGGCGATGGTGGTTCTTTTGGCGCTGGCGCTGTTCTGGCGCTGACGGAGTTCAAGTCGATGGAACAGGGTCTCACGCTCGAGGGAAAACGTATCCTGCTGATTATCGGCGGCGGTATAGCCGCCTATAAGTCGCTGGACTTGATCCGACGACTTCGTGAGCGAGGAGCGATTGTTCGGGCGGTCCTGACGGCTGCCGGAAAGCAATTCGTAACACCATTGTCCGTCGCCAGTCTGACAGGAAATCCCGTTCATGAGGATTTGTTCTGCCTGACCGAAGAGACTGAAATGGGCCATATAGAATTGTCCCGCAGCGCTGATCTGCTCGTCGTCGCGCCTGCCACTGCTGATCTTCTTGCAAAAGCGGCGGCTGGAATAGCCAACGATCTGGCATCGACCATTCTTTTGGCAACCGACAAGCGGGTGCTCATGGCGCCAGCCATGAATGTTAGAATGTGGCATCATCCGGCCACCGTTCGGAATGTAGCGCAATTGCGCGAAGACGGTCTTTTGCTTGTTGGTCCCTCAGACGGTGAAATGGCCTGTGGTGAATATGGCCCAGGGCGCATGTCGGAGCCGATGGAGATACTCGCTTCCATTGCGGCGGCTCTTCAGCCTACCTCTCAGGTTCTGGCGGGGCGTCGCGTGATTGTGACTTCCGGCCCAACGCATGAGCCAATCGATCCGGTACGATATATTGCGAATCGTTCTTCTGGACGGCAGGGTCACGCCATCGCGGCAGCTGCTGCACAAGCCGGTGCGAATGTGACTTTGGTGACTGGGCCTGTTTCGATTCCAGATCCGGTGGGAGTTTCGGTCGTCAGGGTTGAAACCGCAAAAGAGATGCTCGCCGCGGTGAAAGCCAGCTTTCCAGCCGATATATTCATCGGCGCAGCGGCAGTTGCAGATTGGGGTGTCGAAGATCCTGTTGCAGGAAAGATCAAGAAGGAGAGAGGTTCCGGGCCGCCAGTGCTGGCCTTGGTTGAGAACCCGGACATTCTCGCGGAAGTTTCTCGACCGGGTGAAGGCAGGCCGTCTCTGGTTGTAGGTTTTGCTGCGGAGACGGGTAATCTCATAGGGCACGCGCTGTCTAAGCTGCAGCGCAAAGGATGTGATTTGATCGTTGCGAATGATGTGGGTCCGGGAACGGGTGTCATGGGCGGATCCAAGAATATGGTGCATCTCATATCGAGTGACCAGCAAGAGGCATGGCCTCTGCTCGATAAGGGAGAGGTCGCGCGACGCCTCATTCAGCGGTTCGCTGGAATGCTGGGAAAATGAGGACGATATGATCGACGTGCAAGTGACGCGGTTACCGCATGGCGCAGATTTACCGCTGCCCGAGTATCAGACATCGGGCTCTGCGGGGCTCGATCTGGTCGCGGCATTGCCGGCTGGCACTCACCTCTTTTTAGAGCCTGGCAGCAGAGAACTCGTGCCAACGGGCCTGTCCATTCAGCTACCAGAAGGGTTTGAGGCCCAGATCAGACCACGTTCTGGCCTTGCCCTTCGCAATGGCGTGACGGTTCTGAACGCGCCTGGGACCATCGATTCTGATTACCGCGGTGAAATTTGCGTCATCCTTGTGAACTTTGGGCGCGAGGCGTTTAAAATTGGGCGTGGTGATCGTATTGCGCAAATGATCCTGTCGCCTGTCAGTCGCGCTCGGCTTGTGGAGGTTCAAGATCTTGAGCAGTCCCAGAGGGGGGCAGGCGGTTTTGGCTCGACAGGAATATCGACATCTGAACGGAGGACTTAATGATCTTGCTGTCGCGTCGTAGTCAGCTTGCAATAGCAGCGGTCGTCGATATCGCCCTTCATGCTCGCCCAACCCCTGTCGCGGCAAAGGCTCTTGCGGGAAGACATAATTTGCCGCCGCGGCATTTGGAGACTTTGCTTCAGGCTCTAGTCAGAGTGGGCATCCTGAAGGGTGTTCGGGGCCCACGCGGCGGATATGAGCTTGCGCGTGAGCGTCGTCGTATTACGGCTGGCGAGATCGTTCGAGCCGCTATGGTGGATGATCTTGAGGACGGGGTCGCACCACTTCCAGAGTCGAAATTGGTGGAGTTTGTCGTCCAACCTTTGGTGGAACGTGCGGGGGAGAAGTTTCTCGCCGACCTCGACGCTTTGACCGTCGATGACCTTTGCCGTCAAGCGGCTGAAAAATCCATTTTTGACGAGACTTCCGCTCGAGCTGATTTCACAATTTGAGGATGGCTTTCTTGCCGTTTGCCGTCAAAATTCGTACCATGGTTTTTGACGAAAAACGGAGCGAACATGAGCCAGGATCATTCACGCTCGGCAGGCCGCGGTCGTATTTATGAATCCATAACAGCGACTATTGGCGATACTCCGCTCGTGCGTTTGAAGCGTTTGGCATCAGAGCGCGGCGTCCGAGCCAATTTGCTCGCAAAGCTTGAGTTTTTTAATCCGATCGCCAGCGTGAAGGACCGTATTGGCGTCGCCATGGTCGATGCGCTTGAAGCTTCGGGCCGAATATTTCCAGGCAAGACAATTTTGGTGGAGCCGACCTCAGGCAACACTGGGATCGCGCTGGCCTTCGTTGCGGCATCGCGCGGATATAAGCTCATTCTTGTCATGCCCGAAAGCATGTCGATTGAACGCCGGAAAATGCTGGCTCTTTTGGGCGCGGAGCTGGTTCTCACGCCAGCCGCCCAGGGAATGAAGGGCGCCATAGCAAAGGCCAACGAAATCGTTGCCTCAACTCCTGAGGCGATCATTCCGCAACAATTCGAAAATCCAGCCAATCCCGAAATTCATCGCAGGACCACCGCCGAAGAGATCTGGAATGACACCCAGGGCGCGGTCGATGTCTTTGTGTCAGGTGTGGGCACTGGTGGCACAATTACGGGCGTCGGACAGATATTGAAGGCACGGAAGCCGGACGTTCGAGTTATTGCCGTTGAGCCCGAGGATTCTCCGATTTTGTCTGGCGGTCAGCCTGGCCCACATAAAATTCAAGGGATTGGTGCAGGCTTTGTTCCCGCTGTTTTGGATCGCAATGTCATCGATGAAGTGGTGACGGTTGGAAATCAAACCGCATTCGATACGGCGCGCTTGCTTGCCAGACTTGAAGGCATTCCCGCCGGCATATCTTCCGGCGCTGCTGTTGCGGCCGCCATCGAGGTGGGGATGCGTGCCGATATGGCTGGAAAGAATATAGTGATCATCATCCCCTCCTTTGCCGAGCGCTATCTGTCCACGGCCCTGTTTGAAGGGTTGTGAGGCTTAAGGTGGCTGTGGTGCTCTTCCCAAACATTCTTGGTCACATTAGCCATCAAGGCTCAGCCCCGAACTTTGGGAGAATGAGATGAGCTTCGAGACAATTCTGACAGAGCGTCACGAGGCTGTGCAGCTCGTGCGTCTCAATCGGCCAGAAGCCCTAAATGCCCTTAGTATTCAACTCGTTGCTGAGTTAAACGAAGCCTTGGATCGGGCTGAAGACGACCCCTCTATTCGCTGCATTATCCTGACTGGGTCGGAGCGCGCCTTCGCCGCCGGCGCCGATATCAAGGAAATGGTCGATCAGAGCTATCTCGATGCCTATCTCGGTGATTTCGTATCGAAATGGGAGCGGGTCGCGGCAATGCGCAAGCCGGTGATCGCTGCGGTGGCCGGTTTTGCGCTGGGCGGGGGCTGTGAGCTCGCCATGATGTGCGACTTTATTCTCGCCGCAGAGAATGCCAAATTTGGCCAGCCGGAGATCAAAATAGGTGTTTTGCCGGGCGCCGGTGGCAGCCAGCGCCTGACACGCTTGGTAGGCAAGTCTAAAGCTATGGAAATGTGCCTGACTGGCAGGCTCATGGATGCTGCCGAGGCAGAGAGATCGGGTCTTGTTTCGCGGGTGGTTCCGACGCCGGATTTGATCGCCGAAGCCCTCAAGGTGGCCCATACTATCGCGAATATGTCGCTTCCGGCCGTTATGATGGCCAAAGAAGCGGTAAACAGCGCCTATGAGACGACTTTGCGCGAGGGCATTCGTTTTGAGCGCCGTCTTTTTTACGCGACCTTTTCGACAGCCGCCCAAAAAGAGGGGATGAATGCCTTCCTCGAGAAGCGGCCACCCGATTTTTTGGGCTGTTCCCCCCACCCTAAAAAATGAATCGTCCCAGTCCATTGACGCCTGCTGGATTTCCCGTTTATAAGCCCCTCTCTTCCGCAGATTGGCGGTAAAAGTTTATTGGCGTCTCGAAAGAGACCGCCCGTTCCTCGAGGAATAATTATGGCGAATACCTCCTCGGCCAAGAAGGCCGTCCGAAAGATAGAGCGCCGCACGGCCGTCAATCGCGCTCGTCGCAGCCAGATGCGCACCTACGTCCGCAAAGTCGAGGAAGCTATCGCCTCTGGTGATGCAACGGCGGCAACCGCCGCTCTTGCGGATGCCGAACCGCTCATGATGCGCGCATCCCAAAAAGGGATCCTGCACAAAAATACCGCGTCGCGTAAGATTTCTCGTCTCACGACGAGAGTGAAGGCGCTGGCAAAGTAAAGCTTGAGCTTTCTTAAATTGATGAAAGGCCCGATTTTATCGGGCCTTTTTTTATTTCAAGCCATTCTTTGCGAGTGAGCCACACTTTGTCAGATTTATGACTCTGGCCAAAGCGAGCACAGGCGAACACTATTAGATTCAGCAACTTGGGAGCTAAGCGTCGAAGAGCGCTAGAATCGTACCTCTTGACAATTCGTTAACAATCGACATCGCCCTTTGTGCGACTTCGTTTGAGCGTTCCGCCGCATCTCGTTGCAGTCAGTCGTAGTCCACCGGAATCAGACGGTTATCAACGTCAATCTGGAATCTTGCGGGCCTTTCAACAGACCGATGATCCCGCTTGTTACGAGATGCGACTGCAGATTGTTGCGGACACGTTTGGGCCTGTGTAAGCATTTTGCATCAAGAAGCGTTCCCCGCAGATTGAAAGGCCAACGAAACAAAGTGCTTCTGTCTCATTGCCTAGGAGACACAAGCTACACGGGAGAACAAAATGCAGGGAGCGTTTCTAGCAGCGCGCTAACAGCGCGTGGAATAAGCGGCAGCTTATAAAATTTTGAAAATGGCACTGTGGCCGCTTGGCCGCAGAAGGGGGCATCATGACTTTCACGCTTACTACGGAAATTATGACCAGACCGGAGCGCTCGTGTGGCAAGCCGATCAGTGTTCGTGAGATCCCAGGCGTTGAAAGTACATTTTCTTTCGAAAACAAATTGTCCGTTTGGCGGAATTCATTTTCCGGGAGTTGTCACTTAAGTTTGGGTAGGGCGCGTACGGCTTCGGCCTAGCCTTGGACGCATGAGTCTGCTGGCCGTTCAATCCATACGGTCAGCGTCGCCCATTCACCGACGGGTTCCCCTTGGAAACTCCTGCCTGAGAAGATCGCCAGATGCTAAAGCCACGTCTCGACACTGTTGAGGCCAACTGCACGAAATCCGCGCAGTTTGATGCAAATTCCCATTCAGGGGTTCACTTGGAAGGCTGGCAGCGTGCCTGCCGCCGTCTTCGAATTGAGCTTGGTGAAGACGTCTTCAATTCGTGGTTCGGTCGCCTTGAACTCGATGGGGTCAACGATGATGTTGCGCGCCTGTCAGTGCCCACCAAGTTTTTGAAGAGCTGGATTCAATCGCACTATACAGACCGGATTATTGCGGCCCTGTCGTCGGAAATACCTGGGGTTGCCTTGATCGCAATCTCTGTTCGTACATCTGGACGCAATGTATCGATCCGCCCTTCGGAAACATCGCATCAGCCTCGAGCCGAAGATGCTGCTGGGCGCTTAAGTTCAAGCTTGTATACGCCGGCAACCGCTGCGGCGCCGCGTCGTGACCAGGAGATTGTTCGCGACACGAAACACATGGATGGCGAGGCTCTTGGAGGCTCTCCGCTTGATCGGCGCCTGTCGTTCTCCACATTCCTTGTTGGCAAGTCTAACCAGCTTGCTCATGCTGCTGCGCAGCGGGTCGCTCAAGCTCCGGCATCCGAAGTGCCGATTTACAATCCGCTCTATCTTCATGCCTCTGTTGGCCTCGGAAAGACCCACCTTATTCAGGCTATCGCACATGCCGCTGGCGAAGCCGGTCGGCGCGTCATTTATCTGACCGCAGAAAAGTTTATGTATGGATTCGTGTCTGCGCTTAAGGCTCAGACGGCTATAGCCTTTAAGGAAAAGCTACGCGCCATCGATGTCCTGGTCATAGATGACGTTCAGTTCTTGCAGGGTAAGTCGATCCAGCAAGAGTTTTGTCATACCCTCAACGCCTTGATCGATGCAGGACGACAAGTCGTGATTGCCGCTGATCGGCCCCCAGCCGATCTTGAGAGCCTTGATGAGAGAGTTCGCTCGCGCCTCGCAGGTGGATTATGCGTCGAAATGGGCGCACTCGACGAGCTTTTGCGAATCAAGATCCTCGAGACGCGTATTGCTGCAGCACGTGTGACGCAGCCGAGCTTTGAAGTACCACCCGCTGTGATCACATTTGTGGCTCATTCAGTTCAGACGAATGGGCGGGATTTGGATGGGGCGGTGAACCGTCTTCTTGCGCATGTCACATTGACCGGCGCGCCGCTGTCTGTCGAAACAGCTGAAACGGCAATTCGCGATCTGGTTCGCACACGCGAACCCAAGCGCGTTAAGATTGAAGATATCCAAAAGCTTGTTGCGACGCATTTCAATGTCAGCCGCGCAGATATTTTGTCCTCACGAAGGACCGCAACGGTTGTTCGCCCCCGACAGATTGCGATGTATCTTGCGAAAGTTTTGACGCTTCGCTCGTTGCCTGAAATAGGTAGACGTTTTGGCGGTCGCGATCATACGACTGTATTGCATGCAGTTCGTAAGATTGAGGGTCTGTCACATAAGGATGGGCAGCTTTCAGAGGAGCTGGAGCTCCTGAAGCGCATGCTCACAGATTGAGCTGAATCAAAAAGAGCCGGCACTATGTGCCGGCTCTTTGCTTACTCGATTATCCGATCGTTTCCTTGCTTCGCTCAGCTCTCTTGCGGTCGTTGGGATCAAGGAGCGCCTTGCGAAGACGAATTGATTTGGGTGTGACCTCGACACGCTCATCGTCTTGAATATAAGCCAGAGCCTTCTCGAGCGTCATCTTGATTGGCGGAGTGAGACGGACAGCCTCATCCTTGCTTTGAGTTCTGATATTTGTGAGCTGTTTTCCTTTGAGGACGTTCACTTCAAGATCGTTGTCGCGGGTATGTTCGCCGATGATCATACCCCGATAAACTTTCCAGCCTGGCTCGATCATCATTGGGCCGCGGTCTTCCAGCTTCCACATGGCATAGGCGACGGCCTCGCCTTGTTCGTTGGAAATCAAGACACCATTGCGACGTCCTTGAATCTCGCCCTTGTGAGGCGCGTAGCTGTGAAACAAGCGGTTCATGATCGCCGTGCCGCGCGTGTCGGTAAGCAATTCACCCTGATAGCCGATCAGGCCGCGCGTCGGGGCGTGGAAGACCAGCCGGAGCCGATTGCCGCCTGACGGTCTCATTTCGAGCATGTCGGCCTTACGTTCAGACATTTTCTGAACAACGACACCGGAATGCTCTTCGTCCACGTCGATTACAACTTCTTCGATCGGCTCCAGCGTGTTGTCATCCTCATTCTTTTTGAAGACAACGCGCGGGCGCGAGATGGAGAGCTCAAACCCTTCCCGACGCATCGTTTCAATGAGAATCCCCAGCTGCAATTCACCGCGTCCTGACACGATAAAGCTTTCGCCTGTCGGGGAATCTTCAACGCGAAGGGCCACATTTCCTTCCGCCTCTTTGTAAAGGCGGGCGCGGATCATGCGGCTGGTAACCTTGTCACCCTCTGTTCCGGCGAGCGGACTGTCATTGACCATGAAGGTCATAGAGAGAGTGGGTGGATCGATTGGCTGTGCCTGCAGGGGCTCGCTCACCTCTGCTACGCAGACCGTATCCGCCACGTTGAATTTCTCAAGACCGGCAATGGCGACGATGTCGCCAGCTTCAGCCTCTTCGATCGGCTGTCTTTCGATCCCGCGGAAAGCGAGGATCTTGGATATGCGTCCTGTTTCGACAACATTTCCGCTTCGATCGAGCACTTTCACAGGCTGGTTCGGCTTTAACGAGCCAGAAAAAATCCGCCCCGTGATGATACGTCCGAGATATGGATTGGCCTCTAGCAGAGTTCCAAGCAGCCGAAACGGTCCCTCGCCTACTTTCGGTTCGGACACATGTTTCAGCACAAGGTCGAAGAGAGGTGCCATTCCCTGATCTTGGGGACCTTCAGGCTGGTCAGACATCCAGCCTTGTTTTGCCGATCCATAGATGATTGGAAAATCGAGTTGCTCGTCTGTCGCATCGAGCGCGGCAAAAAGATCGAACACTTCATTGACGACTTCGGTCACGCGCGCATCGGGCTTATCGACCTTGTTGACGCAAACGATTGGCTTGAGGCCGATCTTGAGTGCTTTGCCGACAACAAATTTGGTTTGCGGCATTGGTCCTTCTGCAGCATCGACGAGTACGATGGCGCTATCGACCATGGACAGAATGCGTTCGACCTCGCCACCAAAGTCGGCATGGCCTGGCGTGTCGACAATATTGATGCGTATGTCCTTCCAGACAACCGAAGTCGCCTTGGCGAGAATCGTGATTCCGCGTTCTTTTTCCAGATCGTTGGAATCCATAACGCGTTCGGCGACCCGCTGGTTTTCGCGGAATGCGCCGGACTGGCGGAGCAATTGATCGACGAGCGTTGTCTTGCCGTGGTCAACGTGAGCAATGATGGCGATATTTCGCAGTTTCATGGTGTTTGCCGGGTTTGGATCTCGCCCCGGTCCATCCGAAGCGTCATGTCGAGCTCATTGGGCCTGAGTTGGCGCCTGAATTGGCACCGGGTCTGGTCAGCTCGCGATCTCATGGAAAAGCGGCCCGAAGGCCGAACTCGAAGCGCTGATTACACGAAAGCGCTCGATAAGGGAACCCGTCCGATCAGCCGCCCGTCAGCGAGGGGCGGCTGTTTCAGTGCGGGCGTATGAAGCGATTATTCGCCGTCCCTTAGCTTACGCTTGCCAAGCGTACGCAGGCGAAGCGCATTCAGTTTGATAAAGCCCGCCGCGTCCCGATGATCATAGGCAACCGCCCCCTCTTCGAAGGTGACAAGGTCCTGGTCATAGAGGGAATAGGGCGACTTCCGGCCAACCACGCGGACATTTCCCTTATAGAGCTTGAGCCGGACCGTTCCGGTCACCTTCTCCTGGCTCTTGTCGATCAGGGCCTGCAGCATCTCGCGCTCGGGCGAGAACCAGAAACCATTATAGATGAGCTCTGCATATTTCGGCATCAGCTCATCTTTCAAATGGGCTGCGCCGCGGTCGAGTGTGATCGATTCGATCCCACGGTGCGCCTCGAGCAGAATAGTCCCGCCGGGGGTCTCATAGACACCGCGGGATTTCATCCCAACGAAACGGTTTTCGACGAGGTCCAGCCGCCCGATACCATTGGCCTTGCCAAGCTCATTCAGCTTTGCAAGCAGGGTCGCCGGAGACATTCTCTCGCCATTTATGGCTGTGGGATCACCCTTTTCGAAATCGACCGTGATTTCTGTGACGGCATCCGGCGCATCCTCAGGCGAGATTGTGCGCATATGTACATATTCTGGCGGCTCAACCCAGGGATCCTCAAGGACCTTCCCTTCAGAGGATGAATGCAGAAGGTTGGCGTCTACTGAGAAGGGAGCTTCTCCACGCTTGTCTTTGGCGATCGGAATTTGGTTTCTTTCCGCAAATTCAATCAGCGCCTCGCGGCTCTTGAAATCCCACTCACGCCAGGGCGCGATCACATGGATGCCCGGCTCGAGCGCATAATAGCCGAGTTCGAAGCGGACTTGGTCGTTACCTTTACCTGTCGCGCCATGCGAAACCGCACCTGCCCCCACTTTGCGGGCGATTTCGATTTGCTTTTTGGCAATCAACGGCCGCGCGATGGAGGTTCCGAGGAGATAGAGCCCCTCATATTGCGCATTGGCGCGGAACATCGGGAAAACATAGTCCCTGACAAATTCCTCGCGCAGGTCTTCGATAAAAATATGCTCGGGCTTTATGCCCAGCAATTCCGCCTTTTTGCGCGCAGGCTCCAGCTCTTCGCCCTGACCAAGGTCGGCGGTGAAGGTCACGACTTCGCATCCATAGGTTGTCTGAAGCCATTTCAGAATAATGGATGTGTCGAGGCCGCCCGAATAGGCAAGGACGACGCGTTGGACGGGGGGGCGCTTGGAGGACATGGGCGGACTTTCGGGGCGGCTATTGGGCTTAAAGGGAGACTTGCCGGGCAAACCCGGTCAGATGGCGGCGGACTATAGAGGCGCGCCGGACCCGCGCAAGCCGGCATCCGTTTTTTTTACGCGCCCGAAAAAAGCGCGATGGGCCAACAGGACAATCAAGATCGTCAGGAAAGCGGATATCAGGCTGTCTGACAGGTAATGTCCCCCGAAAGCCACTCGGAGGGTCGCCACCCCTGTACCAAAAACCATTGCTCCGATCACGGCCACAGGCCGAACCGCAGGAGGGGTGAGAAGAGCCGGTGCAAGCGTCCAAAAGGCCGAGGAGGCCTCACCGGAAACGAAAGAACAATTGCGGATACATTGCCCGTCGAACCGGTACCATGGCTTGAATTCCCATGGCCCCCCAAATTCCTGCGTCTGAACCGGGCGAGGACGATGGGAATTGTCCTTCAGGGTGACGTTGACCACCAATCCTGGCCCAAAAGCCAGGGTTGTCGCCATGAAGATGACGGCTCGGCCGCCCGGAGCCGGGATCCTTTTCCAGCCGAATTTGGCAAGCCCATAAGCCCCAAAGGCGCAAGCCATGATCACGAAGGGGAGTCCATGCCCGAATTCTCGGAGCATTTCTCCCAACGGTGTAATCCCGACGAAGCGGCCGTCCGCAAAGAATAATTGCGATGCCCAGAGGTCAATGCCTGGGAAAATGGCAAGAAAAAGCCCCACGAGTGTCAGCGCGGCCGAAATGGCCAAAATGGCGGAACGATGCACGACAGACCCTTTTGCTGCGATTCATTCTTCTATCAGGCCCAGCGCCGACGAGAAGGGCTTTCCCTTCGCGCAAGCCTTGCCTAGTTTGCGGACCATGAGCCTTTCACCATCAGAAATCGAGCGCTATGCGCGCCATATTGTGCTCCGGAACGTTGGCGGGCCGGGTCAGCAGAAACTGAAATCGGCGCGCGTGCTGATGGTTGGCGCCGGCGGGCTTGGGTCGCCGGCTCTCCAATATCTCGCAGCAGCCGGGATCGGTACTCTGGGCGTGGTCGATGATGATTTGGTCTCGCTTTCCAATCTGCAGCGCCAAGTACTGCACTCGACAGAAGAGGTCGGCAGACCCAAGGTCGAGAGCGCAGCGCGTTCCATCGCCAGGCTAAACCCCCACGTAGAGGTCCGCGCCCATCAAAAGCGTCTGGATGCCGGAAATGTCGCTGAAATCATTCGCGACTATGACATTGTTGCGGACGGTTCGGATAATTTTGAAACCCGCTATATCGTTTCTGACGCTTGCTATTTTGAGCGCAAGCCGCTCATCACGGCCGCTGTTGGAGCTTTTGACGCATCGCTCACAAGCCTGCGGCCATTCGAGAAAGACGCGCTGGGAAAGCCGCGCCCCACTTACCGTTGCCTTTTCCCGGAACCGCCGCCCGCAGGGATAGTGCCCGCATGCGCCGAAGCTGGCGTCCTTGGCGCCCTGACAGGCATTGTCGGGGCGATGATTGCATTGGAAGTCATTCGCGAGATTGTCGGTTTTGGCGAGAGCCTTCTCGGGCGACTTGTCCTGTTTGATGCACTGAGCATGCGTTTTGAAACCGTCGAATATGAGTGGGACCCCGCGAACCCATTGAATGGACGCAGGTAGACGAGAGCCGCTCGGTCGGTTTTCCCCAGACCATCCACAGGTTCTCAACCGTTTTGGAGAAAGCTTATCAACGGGCGGATGCGGCAGGATATATGTCTGAATCCGAAGTGAAATTTGCTCGTTTTGACGAGCTTGAACGACAACAAACCTTGCTTTATCCGTCATGTCTCAAGGGAGGAACGAGAAATGTCTCTATCGCTTTACCAGGCTTCTGTTCCGGTCATGCTGCAAATGCTCGGCGGGCTCTCAGGCATTTGTGAGAGGGCCTCAGCCCATTGCACCGAGAAGAAGATCGATCCAGCCGCACTTCTGACCGCGCGGCTGTTTCCAAATATGTATATGTTCCAGAAACAGGTTCAGGTCTCGACAGATTGGGCCAGAAATATGGCGTCGATGCTGGCGGGCGTTGATGCGCAAAAGCCTGCAAATGACGAAAAGACATTCGATGATTTGCGGACCCGGATCGCAACCACGATTGCCTTTGTGAAATCAATTGATCCCGCGAAGATCGACGCAGCTCAGGGCCGTGAAATCACCTGGTCTACATCGACGAATACACGCGTGATGCTTGGCGAGGATTTCGCCCTTCATCAGGCTCTCCCGCAATTCTTTTTCCACGTCACCTGCGCTTACGCGATTTTGCGGAGCAATGGCGTCGAGCTTGCAAAGCGCGATTTCATGGGCGATGTGCCACGCGTTAAAGTGCTCTGAGAGGGAGCTAGATTCATGACAATCAATCGCATAGGCGTCGGACCTCGCATGAGCAAGGCCGTGGTTCACGGCAACATTGTCTACCTTGCTGGTCAGGTCGCAGATAAAACTGTCGGCAAAAGCGTCGCAGAGCAGACACAGGAAATCGTCGGAATTATCGATTCTCTCCTGGCAGAGGCGGGCTCGGACAAGACAAAAATTCTTTCCGCGACAATTTATTTGTCGGAAATAGCGACCTTCCCTGAGATGAATTCGGTCTGGGACAAATGGGTCGTTCAGGGACATACGCCAGCACGCGCGACCGTCGAGGCCAGACTGGTAACGCCCGATTACAAGGTTGAGATAGCGGTCATCGCTGCGGTCTGAGTGAACAGATCGGCAAGATCATCCCGTAACCAAGAAAATAATGGAGTTCGACATGACGCGCGACGAAGCTAAGAAAAAATTGGTTGCAGGTGGTCATATTCTTGAGGCCGTGGGTCAGGGCGACATGACCCGCGGTCACATATCGGTCCGTGTACCTGACGATGCGAACCGCTTCTACATGAAGCCGCATTCCTTCGGTTTTGACGAGATGAACGTCGATAATCTTGTGACCTGCGATCTGACAGGCAACAAGGTCGATGGATGGGCTCCGCGCCACAGCGAGGTTTTCATTCATTCGGAAATCTTCAAACTACGTCCGGATATCAATTCCATCATTCATACACATCCGACCTATTCCGTTGCCTTTTCGGCTTCCGGGCGGAAGCTGCGCGCGCTCAGTCAGCCGAGCACGCTTTTCGTCGATAATTACGGCGTCTATACAGGTACAATCGACTTGATCCGCTCAACAGTCACCGGGCATGGCGTCGCCAAAGCATTGGCGGATTTTCCGGTTGTATTTTTGAAAAATCATGGCGTGGTCGTTTGTGGCTCTTGCATCGAAGAGGCGGTCATTTTTTCCATCATGCTCGAAAACGCATGTCAGATTCAGATGATTGCTGAAGCAGCAGGTGAGACTGCTTCCGAGTTCCAGCGCGAAGATGTTTTGGCGCTTCGCAAAAATCTTCTCAGCCCCGAGCAGCAGACAATTAATTTTGAATATTTGCGCCGTCGCATCGAACGGCAGGGCTGAAGAGGAGGCGAGGTCAACTCGTCCGGTATCATCGGGAGGAAGTCATGAAGGCTGTCGTGATCCGGGAGTTTGGCCCGCCGGAAGTCATGCAATATGAGACTGTGCCGGATCCCCAGCCGCGACATGGGGAAATCCGGATCAATGTCCATGCAGCAACCGTCAATCGCGTTCTTGACGTGGCTGTTCGCAGGGGTGAGCAGGCCCAGCGTGGCGTTGAACTGCCGCTCATCCCCGGCGTCGATTGTGCCGGTATCATCGATGCTATTGGTCCTGGCGTCACGAAATGGAAGATTGGCGATCGGGTCTGCGCGGCGGGTCGTATGGCGCTCGATCCCTGTAACGAGGATGGTTCTGGCGCGACTGGCCGAGCCGGAATGATGGGGATCAAGCGGCCCGGCGGGTTTGCCGAAAAGGTTTGCGTACCTGCCTGTTCGGCTTTTGCCCTCCCCGGCACGCTCGGCTTCCATGAAGCCGCCGTCGTTATGCGACACTGCCCGACGGCTTGGAATCTTCTCGTCAATATAGCCGGGCTTAAAGCGGGCGAATGGGTTCTGATCATGGGCGCAAGCGGCAATCTTGGAAGCGTCGGAATCCAGATTGCGAAACATGTGATCGGGGCCAAGGTGATCGCTACAGCCGGATCGCGTGAGCGTGCCGATGCGGGGCTCGCTCTTGGTGCCGATCATGCGGTCGATTATTCGACCCAAGATCTGTGTGCTGAAGTCATGCGCCTGACCGGCGGAAAAGGCGTCGATGTCCTTTATGACAATATCGCCAATCCCAAAGTTCTCCCTCAGGCTTTTCATGCCCTTGGAGAGAATGGGCGCCTGGTAACCGCTGGGGCTCACGGCGGTCCGAATGTGACAATCGATTTTTTCCACCTTTACGACAAGAAAATCACCATCCGGGGCATGCCGGGCTCCCGAGACGAGGACCGCCCAAAGTGTTTTGCGGCGGCAGGAGAGGGAAAAATCAAGGTTCGCATCGCTCACGTATTGCCGCTTTCGCGGGCGGTCGATGCGCATCGGATGATGGAATCCGATCCGGGAATGGGCAAAATCGTCCTTGATCCGACTCTCGGCTGAGAGGGCTGGGGGCGCTTCAGTCGCCGGCTTGGGTGACGATTATCTTGAATGCCATGCGTCCGGGCCTTATGGGTCAATTGAAACCCTCAAGAGCTGGCCCGCGAATGACCATACGCGTTCATCAAAATGATCTCCCCGACTTGGCGAATTTCAAGGGCAGCGTTGCCATTGATACCGAAACGCTCGGGCTCAACCCCCACAGGGACAGACTTTGTGTCATCCAATTGTCTGCAGGGGATGGAAGCGCGGATGTTGTGCAGATCGCCAAAGGCCAGGCGAGCGCGCCCAACCTTATGAAATTGCTTGCTGATCAAGACGTGACGAAGATTTTCCATTTCGGCCGTTTCGATATTGCCGTTTTGGAAAAAGCCTTCGGCGTTGGCATTAGATCGGTATATTGCACGAAAATTGCGTCGAAACTGGTCCGCACCTATACTGATCGGCATGGACTGAAGGATCTCGTGCGCGAATTGCTCGGAATTGAGCTTTCCAAGCAACAGCAATCGTCAGATTGGGCGAGCCCCATTTTGACAGACGCACAACTCGCATACGCTGCTTCTGACGTCCTTCATCTCCACGCCTTGAAGGATCGGCTGGACGCTATGCTTCTGCGTGAGGGGCGAATGGAGATTGCGCAGTCTTGCTTCGATTTTCTGCCGGTCAGGGCAAGGCTCGACTTGCTGGGCTGGCCCGAGCAAGACATATTCGCGCACCAATAGTATCGAAAGGTTTGGGTTCGGACCTTGAGCACTAAGGACATGTCCAATGATCGTGGCGCTCCGTCCACGCATCGTGCGCGAGCCTTCCGGGCTGCCGGACGCCATTCCAAGCGCGTGGCGCTTCTCCGGCGCGCCATTATTGGCGGTGCGCTGGTCGGTCTTGTGTCCATTTCAGCTGTAGTTTTCTTCAACCCATTCGGGCCGTCGGTTCCAAAGATTTCGATCGTTGGCAGCAATCTCGATGGAACGCGTGTCACCATGGAGCAACCAAGGCTGTCTGGCTTTCGACGCGATGGGCGCCCTTACGAGGTCGTTGCAACCGCCGGTGTTCAGGACGTGCGCCAACCAAACTTGATCGAATTGAGCGAACTCAATGCAAGAATTGGAATGGCGGATCAATCGACAGTTCAAGTGACCGCGGCGACCGCGCTATATGATTCTCTTCGTGAGCTGATGGATTTCAAGTCTGCGGTCCGGATGAAAAGCGCCAGTTATGATATTGACATGAAGAGCGCCAAAATGGACTTCAAGGCAGGAACTGTCATCACCCAAGAGGCCGTCAAGGTTGTTTTGTCTGCAGGCGAGATTCATGCGGAGCGTATGGATATTATCGACAGCGGACAAAGGATCAATTTCGAGGGAAATGTTCGCTCGACTTTCGAATCAAGCGAACATGAACCCGCTGCGTCCAAAGGCAGAACCGAATGAAAAAATCTACTTTGCTCTGCGGTATCGTTTTGGCTGTTGCAGGCATTGGCATTGCAATGGCGGCTGGGCCGGCTCAAAAGCGTTCGGGGCCAAGCCCAGTCTTGCCCGGCGGCAATTCGAGGGCTCCCATTACGGTTGATGCTGCCAAGCTCGAATATTTCGACAAGGAGCAAAGGCTCATTTATTCCGGCGGCGTCCTCGCCCGTCAGGGTGAATCGACCATGCGCGCGACGACTATGGTTGTTTTCCTTCAGAAGGAAGACCAGAGCGCTGGCGGATTGCAGACGGATGCGGGCGGGCGTATCCGACGGATCGAAGCCGCTGGTCCCGTCACGGTCACCCAGGTCGATCAGGTCGGCACCGGCGACAGCGGCATTTATGATCGGGCAGAGAATAAAGTTTACCTCATTGGTAACGTCGTTCTCAGCCAAGGATCGAATGTGACCAAGGGCGAACGCGATTCCAAACTCGTTTACGATCTGGATACGGGCTACGCTCAGGTCATTGGCGGTCGTGTGAATTCCATTTTCACTCCCGGATCGCCAGATGCGCCCAAGCCGGCGGAGCGGCGCCCGTCACGTTGAATGATTGATTTAGGCCTTGGTCGCAGTTGCGCCAATTCTCTGCGCAGGTTACGCCAGCCAAGAGAGTTGGAGCTTTGTTGACCAAAGTGCCATCGGACAGGTTTGAAGAAACCCAAATGGGCGCACTCGCAAATTCACCCGAGATCGGGCCCGCCGACGTCTCGTCAGGTGAGGGCTGGCTCGTTGCTTCCGGTCTTGGAAAGACCTATGGCGCCCGCCAAGTCGTCCAAGACGTCAGTCTCGCCGTTCGTCGCGGTGAGGCCGTTGGGCTCCTCGGGCCAAATGGCGCAGGTAAAACAACGGTCTTTTATATGATCACCGGTCTGATCCGTCCGGATAAAGGCGCGATCGATCTCGATGGACACGAGGTGACCTTCCTGCCCATGTATCGGCGGGCCCGCCTTGGGATTGGATATTTGCCGCAGGAAGCGTCGATTTTTCGTGGACTCAACGTTGAGGACAATATCCGCGCCGTTTTGGAGGTTGCGATAGCCGATCGCGAGCAGCGGGAGCATCAACTCGAGGCCCTGTTGGAGGAATTCGATATCAAGCGCCTCAGGAAGGCGCCCTCCATTGCTTTGTCAGGCGGCGAGCGTCGGCGCTGTGAAATTGCCCGCGCCCTTGCCAGTCAGCCGAGCTTTATGCTTCTCGACGAACCCTTTGCTGGGATCGATCCCATTGCGGTAGGCGATATTCAGCAGCTTGTCCGTCATTTGACCCGGCGAGGCATTGGAGTTCTCATCACGGACCACAATGTTCGTGAGACTTTGGGTCTGATTGATCGAGCCTACATTATCCATTCGGGGCATGTGCTGACCGAGGGCCCCCCCGAAGAGATTGTTGCGAACCCCGAGGTTCGTCGCTTCTATCTTGGCGAGTCGTTCCGGATGTGAATCCAGGCCCGTAGCCGGATAATTAACGAAAACCCGATGAATCAGAGGCGGCCTGGCTTTAGCTGAAGCAGGTACGTAGCTATCGCAGCGGCAATAGTGTATATGCAATTTCTGGGCCGGATACCCGGTCTGGAAAATGTGATTGAGAACCGTTCCTGATGGCGCTTTCGACGAAGCTTATGCTGCGCCAGGGGCAGTCCCTGGTGATGACGCCGCAGCTTTTGCAGGCGATCAAGCTGCTTCAGTTTTCCAATGTTGAATTGAATGCCTTTGTCGAAGAGGAGCTGGAGCGAAATCCGCTGCTCGAACGGGCAGATGATGGTCCAGATCCGGTCGAGGCACCGCCAAGCCGCGAGGCAGAGGATTGGAACGATGGCTCAGATCTTGATCCCGGCGATACAAGTCGAAGCGAAGGCGATTGGGCCAGTGAATCTCTGGCAATCGACACGCATTTGCTTGAATCCGATCTCGGCACAGAAATAGGCAATACATTTGACAATGATCGTGCGCCGACACCGGCCGAACAGCAGCCGTTGCTGGATGCTGCGGGCTTGTCGGCCACATCCTGGAGCGGCGCCACGACCGGAAGCGATGGCGAATCTCCCGATCTTGAAGCCTATGTCGCCGCGCAGATCACCTTGCATGATCATCTTGCCGAACAATTATCGCTGACAATAACCGACGCAATTGGGCGCATGATCGGACACGCGCTGATCGATGCAGTGGATGACGCGGGCTATCTCCGTGAAAGTCCCGAAGAGATAGCCGAGCGTCTTGGCACCTCGATAGAGGCCGTGAATCAGGTCCTTGCCAGAATCCAGCAATTCGATCCGTCCGGCGTCGGGGCGCGAAATCTTTCTGAATGTCTTGGCATTCAATTGCGTGAACGAAACAGGCTGGATCCGGCAATGCAGATCCTGCTCGACAATCTACCGCTTCTGGCAAAGCGCGATTTTGTTGCCTTGAAAAAACTATGTGGCGTAGATGACGAAGATTTCGCTGAAATGGTTTCAGAAATCCGACATCTCGATCCTAAGCCGGGCCGCGTATTTGGCGGCGGTGTCATTCAGACAGTTGTTCCTGACGTCACGATCCGAGCTGCGCCTGACGGTTCATGGCATGTCGAGCTCAATCCAGAAGGTCTTCCACGCGTTCTGGTTAATCAGACTTATGCTACCCGCGTGTCACGCATGCAAGGAAGCGCTGCGGATAAGTCATTTGTTGCAAATTGTCTTCAATCGGCAAATTGGCTCACTAAATCACTAGAACAGCGTGCAAGAACAATCCTCAAAGTATCCGCAGAAATCGTCAAGCAGCAGGATATGTTTTTTGCTCAGGGCGTTGAACATTTGCGACCGTTGAATCTGAAGACAATTGCCGATGCAATCGGGATGCATGAATCGACCGTGTCTCGTGTCACATCGAACAAGTATATGGCATCTCCTCGTGGACTTTTTGAACTCAAATACTTTTTCACGGCATCTATCCCTGCGCGTTCAGGCGGCGAGTCTCATTCGGCTGAGGCCGTTCGGTTTCGTATCAAGCAATTGATCGACGCAGAAACGATCAACGATATTCTGTCCGATGACGCGATAGTCGTGAAACTTAAAGAACAAAACATAGATATAGCTCGCAGGACTGTCGCAAAATACCGTGAAAGTCTTCGTATTCCGTCTTCTGTTGAGAGAAGACGGGAAAAAATGACTATGCAGCATGATGGATAAGCTCCGATTTATCTCATCATCTGATTACGCATTGACACGTGCCATAAGCTACGCGAGGCTCGCCAAGGTAGGCTGAATTATTTTGCCTTAACGGTATCTTCTGCTGGAGTTGTTCAAATGAGCTTCAGAATTGCCGGCAAGAATTTTGATCTGGGCAAGGCCCTCCGCCAGCACATAAGCGAACGTATCGAAAGTTTGTGCTCCCGATATCTCCATGGCAGCGTGACCGGACATGCAGTCCTCGATCATGAAGGCTCAGGCTACCGAACCGATTGCACGCTTCATTTGCGTTCGGGCGTCACATTGCATGCCGAGGGTTACGCGCAGGATTCTTATGCAAGTTTCGACGAGGCGGCGAGCCGGCTTGAGCGACGCCTGACACGATATAAACGGCGCATTCAGGATCATCATGGAATTGGCGTATCAAATGGAACGGCTCAGGTTGCTGGTGAGCTATTTGCCGATTATGTCATTCAGGGTCCGGTTGATGAGCAGAGTGAAGCGGGCTTTCACCCGGTGGTTGTGGCCGAACGAAAAAGCCTCCTGAACAGCATGCCGGTTTCGGAAGCGGTTATGGAGCTCGATTTCACAGGAGCTCATGTTCAGGTGTTTCGTCATGCGGCGACTGGTCGGATCAATATGGTTTACCGCCGAACCGATGGAAATATCGGCTGGATTGACTTGGACGCGCAGGATAGGGCATCTGGCGATGTTGCGCCTTGAGGCAGGCGTTTCATGGGGCGGCATGCAAATTGCCTCAGTTTTTCGGGACTCATCAAAGCTGGACCGCCATGTCGCTTAAAGATTTGCTGAATGCCGATGCAATCTTGCCCTCGCTCAAGGTCAATTCGAAGAAGCAGGCCCTTCAGGAGTTGAGCGAAAAGGCTGCGCTTGTTTCGGGTATCCCTCCTCGAGAAATCTTCGACGCGCTTCTGCAGCGGGAGCGTTTGGGATCGACCGGTGTCGGCAACGGGATCGCTATCCCGCACGGTAAACTGCCCAAAGCCGGTCGGATTTTTGCTGTTTTCGCCCGCCTCGAACGGCAGATCGACTATGAAGCGCTTGATGGCGCCCCCGTCGATTTGATTTTCCTCCTGATCGCTCCTGAGACTGCCGGCGCAGATCATTTGAAGGCGCTAGCGCGGGCTGCGCGTATTTTGCGTGACCCGGCCGTAACGGCAAAAATCAGAGCGACAAGGGATGCTGCAGCCCTCTACACCATGCTCGTCCAACCGCCGAGCTCGCAGCACGCTGCCTAAATTAGCGCCAGGCACGCTCACAAAAATTGATTTTATAGGCTTCCGGCCGGGCAGCGATCGCCGCCATGCCCACAAGCACGGCTTCGGGAGCCATAATGATGCCGACTGGAATATGGCTCACAATCTGAACCATCGGCGCCTTGTTTTCGAAGGCCGCACGAAAAGCCCCCGCATCTAGGACGGGCACAATCCGCGGAATAATGCCGCCTGACAGGAATACGCCTCCCCGGGCGAGAAAGGTCAGCGCCATATCCCCTGCAAAACGGCCCAACAGCCTCCAGAAATGCTGAACCGTTTCTGATTCCGGCCCGGAAGGCAGGGCTAATGCGCGCAGAACGATCTCGGCTGGCCCGAGCGAAGTCTCGCCCTGACCGGACAGACGCATTCGGGCCCTGTGCAGTCGGGCGAGCCCTGGTCCTGAAAGGACTGCTTCAGCCGTTACCCGGCCATGGGCTTTTTCAATCTCCGGCCAGAGCTCGCTGTCTTCTGGTGAAACAGGCCCGAAATCCGTGTGGGCGGCCTCGCTGGCGAGCGCAAGATGGCGCCCCTCCTCGGAGATGAGCGCAGCCACCCCAAGCCCGGTGCCTGGCCCCAGGACCAAACACGGCCCTCGGCCCTGGGCCTGCTGAGGACTGTCGATCAGATGGACCCAGCCCGGACGGTGGCATGGCAGGGCGAGTGCCTGAGCCTCAAAGTCATTCAGCAACAAACCCTGCGAAAGCCCAAGGCGATAGGCCAGTAGAGGGCCGTCAATGGTCCATTTTGCATTGGTCAACTTCAGGCAGCGGTCCGCAACAGGCCCTGCGCCGCAGGCCAGGAGCGATCGCGGTCGCGGCGCATGGGTGTCACTCAGGACCTGCTCAATGCACTCACCAAGGCCTGAAAACTCCTCGGTCTTTACTGTCGCCAGAAGAACGGGGTCGCGACCGGGCGTTTCTGTGAGCCCGATTCGCGTATTCGTGCCGCCGATGTCGCAGACCATCAGTGGATGTGGGAATTCCACGCCGACACTCCTGTTTCTGTCATTCCGCAACTCGGCAACGAGGCTGCGGTTGCCCCGCCCGAAAGGCAAGCTTGGAAAGGCGCGCCCAACCGAATAAAAGGCGCTATCGAAACCACCGGATCCCAAGACGATGACTTACTCGCACCGCCCGCTTTTCCGTTTCGGCAAAGACAATACACCCTATCGGAAATTGACCAGCGATGGCGTGAAGGTCGAAAAGCTTGGCGAAAGGGAAGTTCTGACCGTCTCGAGCGAAGCCATTCGGTTGCTAGCCGAACAGGCGATGATCGATATCAACCATTTGCTGCGCCCGGGACATCTCGCTCAATTGCGTAAGATCCTCGATGATCCGGAGGCGACGTCGAACGACAAATTCGTTGCCTATGATCTTCTGAAAAATGCGAATATTGCAGCCGGCGGCGTGTTACCGATGTGTCAGGATACAGGCACGGCCATCGTGATGGGCAAGAAAGGCCGTCTGATCTGGACCGATGGCGATGACGAAGGCGCAATTGCGCAGGGCGTGATTGATGCTTACCACAAGCGCAATCTTCGCTATTCGCAGCTCGCACCTGTATCGATGTTTGACGAGAAGAACACCAAGAACAATCTGCCTGCGCAGATCGAGATCTACGCTGACGGCGAGGACGCCTACAAATTTCTCTTCATGGCCAAGGGCGGCGGATCAGCCAACAAGACCTTTCTCTACCAGGCCACACCCTCGCTGCTCACGCATGACCGCATGATCGCTTTTCTGAAGGAAAAGATCCTGACGCTCGGCACGGCCGCTTGCCCGCCCTATCATCTCGCCATCGTCATCGGCGGCATGTCGGCAGAAATGACGCTCAAGACCGTCAAGCTCGCCTCGGCGCGCTATCTCGACAATCTGCCGACGGAAGGCAGCGAAGACGGCCAGGCTTTCCGCGACCTCGCCATGGAAGAAGAGGTTCACAAGCTGACGCAGCAGCTCGGCGTGGGTGCGCAGTTTGGCGGAAAGTATTTTTGCCATGACGTGCGAGTCATTCGGCTGCCGCGCCATGGTGCGTCACTCCCCATCGGTCTTGGCGTTTCCTGTTCGGCGGATCGTCAGGCTGCCGGAAAGATCACGCGTGATGGCGTGTTCCTTGAAGAGCTTGAACACAATCCGGCGACATACCTGCCAGAGATCGAGGATACTTCGCTCGGCGGCGAGGTGGTGAAAATCGATCTCAACAAGCCGATGAAAGAAATTCTGGCGCAATTGTCGAAATATCCGATCAAGACGCGCCTTTCACTGACAGGCACAATTATTGTCGCTCGTGATCTTGCGCATGCAAAATTGCGCGAGCGGCTCGATGCCGGACAAGGCTTGCCGGAATATTTTAAAAATCATCCGGTCTATTACGCAGGCCCTGCCAAGACGCCGGAAGGTTTTGCTTCGGGCTCTTTCGGCCCGACGACAGCAGGCCGAATGGATTCCTTCGTCGATCAGTTTCAGGCAGCAGGCGGCTCGATGGTGATGCTCGCCAAGGGCAATCGGTCAAAGGATGTTCGCGAGGCTTGCGCCAAGCATGGCGGCTTCTATCTCGGCTCGATCGGCGGCCCGGCTGCGCGTCTCGCACAGGACTGTATCAAGAAAGTCGAAGTGCTCGAATATCCCGAGCTCGGCATGGAAGCGATCTGGAAGATCGAAGTTGAGGACTTTCCGGCCTTTATCGTCATTGACGATAAGGGAAATGATTTCTTTAAAGAGCTCAATCTCGGCTGATCAGCGAAGAAATTATGAATGGATGATTGGCACGTGTAACGGTCTTGGCATGGCGTTTAATGCCACGCCGTCGCAGCCAGCACGAGACCGATCATCCACACCGCCTGCAGAACGGGATTGGAGAGCGCATTGCGATCCAGTCTCGTCGAGAAGTGATCGTCGATCACATAGGAAAAATGGTTGCCGTTAGCGAGAGAAGCGGTGTGCGACTGAGATAGACCCAGAGCGCGAAACCGCCTCTCCTTCGTTCATTAGCCGCGCAGGGACGCGCCTGTTTTCTTCGTCACTTCAGCGATGATCTTCTGCATCACGGATTCAATTTCTGTATCCGTCAGCGTCTTTTCGCGCGGTTGCAAAGTGACGCTGATGGCGACGGATTTCTTGCCCCCAGGGATGCCGGCTCCCTGATAGATATCGAAGACATTTGCACCCGTAATCAGCGCGCGATCGGCGGTTTGCGCGGCCTTGAGGATGTCGCCGGCCTGAACCGTAACATCGACGATAAAAGCGAAATCGCGTTCAAGCGGCATCAGGTCCGACATGTCGAGTTTCGGCTTTACTTTGGTCGGCTTGGCCTTGGGCGCAGGGATCGCATCGAGAATAATCTCGAAGCCGCAGACCGGCCCCCCGACATCGAGCGCGGCGAGCACGCGCGGGTGGAATTCACCAAACCAGCCAATGATGTTTTTCGGTCCGAACTGCAATGTTCCGGAGCGGCCTGGATGGAGGAAGGACGGACCGCCGGCAACCACCTGAAGACCGCCTGAGGCAATGCCAAGAGCCCCGAGAAGCGCGAGGACATCGCTCTTTGCGTCGAAAACATCGACATTACGCGCCGCTCCCGTCCAGTGACGGCCTGCGCCAGAAATGCGCGCTGTGCCGCGACGGATTGCAGCGGCGCTCATGCGCTGGTCATTTTCACCGTCGCCCTTGAAAATTTGACCAACTTCGAACAGGGCGAGATCGCCAATACCGCGATCTGCATTACGCTGCGCGGCTGCGAGCAAGCCCGGCAGCAGGCTCGGGCGCATGTCGGAGAGATCGGCTGCAATCGGATTGGCAAGCGTCAATTCTTTTGTGCCGCCACCGAAGAGCTCAGCCTTTTCGTGCGAGATGAAAGACCAGGTCACTGCTTCTACAAGACCCTGAGATGCCAGGGTACGACGAGCCAGTCGCGTACGTTTTTGCAGAAGCGTCAGGATGGGCGCGGGACTTTCCGCACTCTCTCGCGTCAGTGGGGTCGAGACAACACGATCCAGACCGGCAATGCGCACGATTTCTTCGACCAGATCGGCTTTGCCTTCAACATCCGCACGCCAGGTCGGAACTTTCACGAAGACACGGTCGGCATTGGTGGCTTGACGCAAAACGTCGAAGCCAAGTTTTTCGAGAATGCCCGCCATGTTCGAGGGATCGAGATCGAGCCCCGCAAGCCGGCGTACCTCGCTCCACGGGAAATCGATTGTATGCGATGGCTTTTCGACAGATCCCGCGACCGTCAATTCGGAGGCTTCGCCGCCGCAGATTTCAAGCACGAGATGCGTGGCGAGTTCGGCGCCCGGAATACAGAAGGCCGGATCAACGCCGCGCTCGAACCGATAGCGCGCATCCGTGACGATGCCGAGCGAACGGCCCGCGCGCGCGATGGTCAGCGGGTCCCAGAGCGCGGATTCGATCAGCACATCGGTTGTGGTCTCGTCGCAGCCAGACGCCTCGCCGCCCATGACGCCGGCGATAGACTCAACGCCCTTGTCATCGGCAATCGCAATGACCGAGGGATCAAGCTTGTAGGTCTTGCCATCGAGCGCAAGAATCTCTTCGCCCTCTTTCGAGCGGCGAACAACGAGCTTGCCCGAGACCTTCTTGGCATCGAACACATGCAAAGGACGGCCGCGGTCGAAGGTGAGGTAATTGGTGATGTCGACGAGCGCATTGATCGGGCGCAGACCGATGGATGTCAGACGTTTCTGCAACCATGCAGGCGATGTGGTGTTTTTGACGCCACGGACCAGACGCAGGGCGAAAGCCGGTGCGAGATGGGCATCATCCGCCGTGAAGTCGAGCTTCACATTCACGGGGCACGCGAAGGCACCGGGAATGGGCTTGATCGCGCGGTCTTTCAGCTTGCCGAGACCTGCGGCGGCGAGATCGCGTGCAATGCCATGCACGCCTGCTGCATCGGCGCGATTGGGCGTGAGGTTGATTTCGATAACGGGATCGCCAAGACCAGCGAAATCAACGAACCGCTGGCCAGGCTGTGCTGCAGCATCGAGCTCCATAATGCCGTCATGATCGCCCGACAGATCGAGTTCTGCCGCGGAGCAAAGCATGCCGAGCGATTCCACGCCGCGGATGACGCCCTTGCCGAGCGTGAATTTCTTGGCCGGAATATAGGTGCCCGGTGCAGCGAAAACGGTCTTCAAGCCCGTGCGCGCATTCGGTGCGCCGCAGACGACCTGTACAGGCGCACCCGCGCCAATATCGACCATGCAGACACGCAGACGATCCGCATCGGGATGCTGCTTGGCGTCGAGCACATGGCCGACGACAAAATCCTTCAATACATCGGCAGGGTCGAGGACATGTTCGACCTCAAGTCCGATGCGTGTCAGCGTTTCGACGATCGTGGTGAGCGAAGCGTCGGTCTCGAGGTGATCCTTGAGCCAGGAGAGCGTGAATTTCATGTCGTCTCTCCTTACGAGCTCAGGCCGCCGGCCAGCGTCGGCAGGTCGAGCGGGCGAAACCCGTAATGCGACAACCAGCGCACGTCGGCTTCGAAGAAGGGCCGCAGATCCGGCATGCCGTATTTCAACATGGCGATGCGGTCTATGCCCATGCCCCAGGCAAAGCCTTGATATTCATCTGGGTCGATGCCGCAATTGCGCAGCACGTTCGGGTGCACCATGCCGCAGCCGAGGATTTCAAGCCAATCCTCGCCCTCGCCAAAGCGAATTTCGCCACCCTGTCGCTTGCACTGGATATCGACTTCCATCGACGGTTCCGTGAAGGGAAAGAAGGAGGGACGAAAACGCATCTTCACATTCGGCACTTCGAAAAAGGCCTTGCAGAATTCTTCGAGAATCCATTTCAGATTGCCCATATGCGCTGTCTTGTCGATGACAAGACCTTCGACCTGATGGAACATGGGCGTATGCGTCTGGTCGGAATCGCAACGGTAGGTGCGACCTGGACAAATCACGCGAATGGGCGGCTTCACATTCAGCATTGTGCGAACTTGCACGGGGCTCGTATGCGTGCGCAGCAATTTGCGCGTGCCATCTTCTTTTCGATTGAAGAAGAATGTGTCGTGCATTTCACGGGCGGGATGGCCGTCTGGAAAATTCAGTTTGGTAAAGTTGTAATCGTCGCTTTCGACGTCCGGGCCTTCCGCGATGGAAAAGCCCATATCGGCGAAAATGGCGGTGAGTTCGTCCATCACCTGACTGATGGGATGAATCCGTCCGGTCTCAATCGCGGCCTCGCGTACTGGCAAGGTCACATCGACTTTTTCGGAAGCAAGGCGGGCTTCAAGGGCGGCTTCTTTCAGCATGTCGCGCCGCGCATTCAGCGCGTCGCTCACCTTGTCCTTGAGCTGGTTGATGGCCGCGCCCTGTGTCTTGCGCTCATCCGGTGACATTTTGCCGAGCGTGGCAAGCAGCGCCGAGATGGAGCCCTTTTTGCCCAGCGCGCCGACGCGCACGCTTTCAAGAGCGGCTTCGTCGCTGGCAGCAGCAATGGCCGCGAGTGTTTCGTTTTCGAGAACGGTCAGATCCGACATTGCGCGTCCGTCAAAAGTGCGGAGGGAAAGCTGCGCGGCTTTTGCCATGCGCTCTGCTTCTTGTCGAGGATTCGGGACGCACTCGCCCCTGAAAGCAAAAAGCCCGGCACGTGGCCGGGCTTTTCTGTTCGATCTTCGCGCCTCAGGCCGTGGCGGGGAGAGCGGACTTCGCCTTTTCGACAATAGCCTTGAAGGCAGCCGGCTCGTGGATGGCAAGTTCGGAAAGGACCTTGCGGTCTACCGTAATGCCAGCCTTCGTGAGGCCGTCGATGAAGCGGCTATAGGTCAGGCCCATTTCGCGGACGGCCGCGTTCAGGCGCTGGATCCAGAGCGCGCGAATGGTGCGCTTCTTGTTCTTGCGGTCGCGGTAGGCATATTGCATCGACTTGTCGACGGCAGCCTTGGCGGCGCGAATGGTGTTTTTACGACGGCCATAAAAGCCTTTGGCGGCGTCGAGGGTCTTCTTGTGCTTGGCGTGCGAGGTTACGCCGCGTTTGACACGTGCCATGGTGATCTCCTGGAAAACTCGAGAAAGGAACGGAGCGGGAAGCTTCAGCCGTTGGGCAGGAAGTACTTCTTGATGTTGTCACCATCCGTCTTGAAGAGGACGTTGGTGCCGCGAAGGTTCCGGATCTGCTTGTTCGTCCGCTTGATCATGCCGTGGCGCTTGCCGCGCTGGGCGTAGAGCACCTTGCCGGTGCCAGTGATCTTGAAGCGCTTTTTGGCGCCGGACTTGGTCTTAAGTTTGGGCATTTGGCTCTCCACAGGGGCGATTTCCCGCCCGGTTACTCATGCCGGAGAGGCCGATGCCTCTCCGTTCGCATCACAATGAGCGAAACAAACCGCCAAGGCAGCCCTGTCAGCCGGGCGGTTCGAAGGGGGGCTTATAGAGGACAATCCCCCGAGCTGGCAAGCCTAACTTGGCAAGCCCGGTCGGGGCCGACTGGTTCGCTTTAGCGCGGGGCGAGGATCATGATCATCTGGCGGCCCTCCATGGAGGGCTCCAGCTCGACCTTGGCAATGGCGCCGGTCTCTTCCTTGACGCGGGAGAGCAGACGGTAGCCGAGATCCTGGTGAGCCATTTCGCGGCCGCGGAAGCGCAGGGTCACCTTGACCTTGTCGCCTTCCTCGAAGAAGCGCCTCATGGCCCTCATTTTCACGTCGTAATCGTGATCGTCGATGCCGGGGCGGAGCTTGATCTCCTTAACTTCGACGATTTTCTGTTTTTTTCGGGCCTCGGCGGCCTTTTTCTGCTCAAGGAAGCGGAATTTGCCGTAGTCCAAAATCTTGCAGACCGGCGGGCTTGCGTTCGGCACGATCTCGACCAGGTCGAGGCCTGCCTCTTCAGCCATTTGGAGTGCTTCGGGCGCCCCGATGACGCCGCGGTTCTGGCCATCTTGATCGATCAGCTGCACTTCGCGGACGCGGATATCTCGGTTGATGCGATGCCCATCCTTTTGCGGTGTGGGCGGGGCTTTCATGGGACGACGAATGGGGTTTCTCCTTGAGTGAATACGTCGGATCTGGACGATTACGCCTCAAATCGGCTCTTGCGCAAGCGCAATCCGGACCCGGGCAGAAGATCGTGGCTCCCTGTGCCGAAGTCAACACGGCTGAGGGGCGCCGAGGCAAATGATTTCAATTGCGGTCTTCGGCCCCATGCTCGATCAGCCGGGCATAGATTTCCAATGTGTGCGCACACATCCGCTCGAGGCCGAAAGAATTCTCGACATGGGCCCTGCCGCGCTCTGCCAGCGCGTCGCGGGCTGCAGCGCCCATCGACAGGATGTTTTCAAGCGCCTCCGCAAGGGCATGGGGGTCGTTGGGGGCGATAGTCCAGCCGGTGCGCTTCTCTTTCGCCACGCGGGGGGGTGAAAGAACCGTTTCTGCAACGGCCCCGAGATCGGTGACGACGACCGGCGTGCCCATGGCTTGGGCTTCGACAGCCGAACGGCCGAAGGCTTCAGGCTCGGTCGAGGGCACCGCGAGGGCCGTTGCAGCTGCAAGGGCCGCAGGCATATCACTGACATGGCCCACGCGGGACACAATGCCTTCGAGCCCCGCTTTTTGGATGGCCTCATCCAGTTCGCGCACATAGCCAGCGCGCCCTTGATCGTCCCCGGCGAGAATATAGCGGACGTCCGTGACGCCTTTTTTGGCGAGCAAACGCGCGGCCTCGATCAGGACTTTTTGTCCTTTCCACGCAGTCAGTCGTGCCGCCAACAGGATGATACGTTCCTCCGGGCCAACATTCCACGCCTTGCGCAGGCGCTGCACGCGTGCCGGGTCGAGCCCGTTGCGCGAAAAAAGCCTCAGATCGGTCCCGCGATGGATGATGGCTGTCCGATCCTTTGCAAATGGATAGTTTTTCGCAATCAATCCCGCCGTATAGGCAGAGTTTGCGATCACGGCATCGCCACGCGCCATGACGGAATTGTAAAGCAGTTTCAGGGACGATTTTCCCGAGTAGCTGCCGTGGTAGGTTGTCATAAACGGCGTCTTCGTTTTGCGTGATGCTTCAAGAGCAACCCATGCGGGTGCACGTGAGCGCGCATGAACAAGGTCGACATTTTCCGACTTGATGATTTTGGCCAGGCGCCGTGAATTCATGGCCATGGCCAAAGGGTTTTTGGTGGATGCCGGAAACGGAATCCAGATCCCGCCTTTGGCCTGCAATTCACTGATCAGCCGCCCGCCTTCGGTCGCCACCAGGGCATGGGCTCCAGCCTCGGCAAGCGCGGCGGCTATATCTATGGTTGTGCGCTCCGCACCACCGGCATCAAGGCGCGGAATGATTTGCAGGATCGTTTGTCCGCCAAGCCGCGATTGGGCTCCGGTTTCGAATGCTCCCCGTGCAATCTGTCGCATTGTTGTTCCGGCCGCTATAAGCTTTGCGAGCCCTGCGGCAAGGCCACAGCGCGAATCATGTCCACGATACGCGTCAGGCAGATCGGATCGCAATGTCAGATACATCCACCCATGATGGATGCGCCATCGATTTTCTGAAGGTCGAGGGCGTCAGACTCGCATTCCGCCGCCGTTTGCCCAATGTGGCCGAAGCCAGTCGGCCCGGAATCGTCTGGCTTGGGGGCTTCAAATCCGACATGAAATCGACCAAGGCCGAGCGTCTCGATGATTTTGCCGAGCGGGAGGGCCGCGCCTGTCTGCGGTTCGATTATTCGGGGCATGGCGAATCCGGCGGTCGCTTCGAGGACGGCACAATCTCAAGGTGGGTCTCGGAAAGTCTGGCCATGATCCGCTCTCAGACCAGCGGACCGCAAATTCTTGTCGGATCATCCATGGGCGGCTGGATTGCGCTGCTTGTCGCGCGCGCCATGGGGGCCGAAGAGGCGTCGCGACGTATCGCCGGTCTGGTTCTGATCGCCCCCGCAGTCGATTTTACCGAAGTGCTGATGTGGGAGAAAATGGGCGCAGACACACGGCGTGAGATCGTGGAGAAGGGCGCCTGGATGCGCCAAAGCGCCTATGCGCCCGAGCCCTATCCGATCACCCGAGCGCTCATCGAGGATGGGCGGCGGAATCTCTTGCTCTGCGGTATGATCGAGGCGCATGCGCCCGTCCATATCCTGCAGGGAGGCAAGGACCCGGATGTGCCCTGGCAGCACGCCATGACTTTGGTAGAGCATCTCGCGGGCGATTGCGTGACGGTGACGCTCATCAAAGATGGCGATCATCGTCTGTCCCGAGAACAGGATATTGCCCTTCTCCTCGCCGCCGTGGGCACGGTAGCCTGAGCTTGGCTGGGCCACATCAGCCGGCCCAAGTCAGCCGGGCTCTTCTGGCAGAGCGTCGATCTTGCCTGCAGGGGGTCGCGGGTGTATAAGACCTTCATTCACATCTTAACAGTATGACCGTTTTGGATGGTCGATTGTGGAGAGTGGGGCCCGCCCGGGACCCGCTCTTTTTCGTTTGGTCCAGCCTTTCGGTCATCTGATCACGGCTTTTGGGAGTTGAGCGTTTGGAGCAGGAGAAGAGCATGGCGGCCGCCCAGACTGGCCCGGAATTGCTCGAAGAGCCGCGTCTCATTTCAGAGGCTGGCGTCGCCGGACGCATTGCGACCATCGCCGGCCCGGTTCTGCTCGACCTCGGTTTCCGCCTTGTGCGCGTCAAAATTTCTGCGGCTGAAGGGACGACCTTGCAGATCATGGCCGAACGCACCGATGGCACAATGACGGTCGATGATTGCGAAAAGGTCAGTATCGGGCTCTCACCCGTTCTCGATCTTGAAGATCCTGTCACTCAGGCTTACCGGCTTGAAATCTCCTCGCCGGGCATCGATCGTCCGCTGGTCCGCCTGTCCGATTTCGAGCGCGCGATCGGCCATGAGGCGAGACTCGAAATGAATTTCGGGCTCGATGGTCGCAAGCGTTTCCGCGGCTGGATCGAAGGCGTTGAGGGCAATGGTCGCGATGCGATTATTCTGTTGCGCCGCATCGATGCACGTGCAGATGAACCCTCCGATGTCCGGCTGCCCGTCAGCGATATCAGCGAGGCGCGGCTTGTTCTGACTGAGGCTTTGATCCGTGAATCGCTTCGCGCAGGCAAAGCAGCCATGGAAGAGCCTTCGAAAGACGAAGAAGAGCAAGTTGCGGTGCGCCGCGGGCCAGGCCGCTTCGCCAAAGCCAAACCGATTTCACCAGCGGGAACCGCGCGACGCAATGCGTCGTCAGGTCGCCCGTTCCACAAGAAGTAACAGGATACAAGTCCCTTCAAGGAGACATCACCATGGCCGTAAGCGCCAACAGGCTTGAATTGCTGCAGATTGCCGATGCCGTCGCGCGCGAGAAATCGATTTCGCGCGAGATCGTACTGACCTCGATGGAAGATGCGCTGCAAAAGGCGGCGCGTTCCCGCTATGGCCAAGAGACCGAGATCCGGGTTGAAATCAATCCGCGCACCGGCGAGGTTCGCACTTCACGTTTGATGCTCGTGGTCGATCAGGTCGAAAACGACGCAACACAGATTCTTCTTGCCGATGCCCGCAAGCGCAATCCTGCCGCGCAGGTCGGCGATTGGATCGCCGAAACGCTGCCGCCTTTCGATTTCGGTCGTATTGCTGCGCAATCGGCCAAGCAGGTCATCGTGCAGAAGGTGCGCGAAGCCGAGCGCGACCGTCAGTACCAGGAATACAAGGATCGCATCGGCGAGATCGTCAACGGTGTCGTCAAACGCGTCGAATATGGCAATGTCATCATCGATCTTGGTCGTGGCGAGGCCATCGTTCGCCGCGATGAATTGATCCCGCGTGAAATGTTCCGTCCGGGCGATCGCGTTCGGGCCTATGTCTATGATGTGCGTCGCGAACAGCGTGGCCCGCAGATCTTTCTGTCGCGCACGCATCCGCAATTCATGGCAAAGCTCTTCGCTCAGGAAGTGCCAGAAATTTACGATGGCATCATCGAGGTGAAGTCTGTCGCGCGCGATCCCGGTTCGCGTGCGAAAATCGCTGTCATTTCGCGCGATTCTTCGATCGATCCTGTCGGCGCCTGCGTCGGTATGCGCGGTTCGCGCGTGCAGGCGGTGGTGAATGAATTGCAGGGCGAGAAGATCGACATTATCCCGTGGTCGGCGGATGCTGCGACATTCATCGTCAATGCCTTGCAGCCAGCAGAAGTCGTCAAGGTTGTTCTCGACGAAGATTCAGCGCGCATTGAAGTCGTGGTGCCGGACGATCAATTGTCGCTCGCCATCGGGCGTCGCGGACAGAATGTCCGTCTTGCTTCGCAGCTGACCGGCTGGGACATCGACATTTTGACGGAAGCTGAAGAATCCGAGCGCCGTCAGAAAGAATTTGTCGAGCGCACGAATACGTTCATGCAGGCGCTGGACGTCGATGAAGTCGTCGGCCAATTGCTTGCGTCAGAAGGTTTCCGTTCGGTCGAGGAACTCGCCTATGTCGATCTTGCCGAGCTCGCTTCCATCGAAGGCTTCGATGAAGAGACAGCATCGGAAATCCAGAATCGCGCGAGTGAGTTTCTTGCCAAGCAGGAAGCCGAACTGGATGCGCGCAGGAAAGAGCTCGGCGTTCAGGATGATGTGCGTCATGTGAGCGGCGTGACAACTGCGATCATGGTCAGGCTCGGCGAGAATGACGTGAAGAGCGTCGAAGACCTCGCGGGTTGCGCCACCGACGATCTTGTGGGCTGGTCAGAGCGCAAGGACGGCGAGACGATCAAGAATGCCGGCTTCCTCGACGGGATGGAGGTTTCGCGCGACGAAGCCGAAGCCATGATCATGGATGCCCGCGTCAAGGCTGGCTGGGTTGAGGCGATGCCTGAAGCCGAAGCCGGAGTTGATGCTGGCGAAGCGCAAGCTTGATACAGGAGCAAATGATTGAAGCGGGCAGAACGGGCGAGCGAGACGGAACAGGAGCGCATGTGCATTGTCACGCGCGCTGTCCGTCCGCCGTCCGAAATGATCCGCTTCGTTCTTGCTCCTGACGATACGATCGTCGCAGATCTGAAGCGCAACCTACCCGGTCGCGGAGTCTGGGTTGAGGCTGTAAAGAGCAGGGTTGCCGAAGCTGCGGCGCGAAATCTTTTCGCAAAGGGCTTGAAGGCAAAGGCGCTGGTTTCGCCAGTTCTGGCAGATGACGTCGAGCGCTTGCTGGAGCATAGCGCTTTGCAATCTCTCTCGATTTGCAACAAGGCAGGCCTTGTTACAGCAGGGTCTGCCAAGGTCGAAAAAGCCATCTCCTCCGGGCCTGTCGCAGCGCTTGTTCATGCGTCGGACGGCGGTGCGGATGGGATCAGGAAAATGGGACAGGCGCTGACGCGCGCCTATGGCGAGGCCGCCCGTTCCGTCCCGAGGGTCGTTCTCTTCGCCTCCCCTCAATTGGATTTGGCATTGGGGCGGTCAAATGTGATACATGCAGCCCTCAGGTGTGGTGCTGCCAGTGAAGCTTTTCTGGAGCGGTGCCGCCGTCTCGCGCATTACAGGGGCGGGAGCGGGGTCGAAAATGGCTCCGGATCGGCAGGATTTGGATTGCCGGACGTCGAGAGGCGGACGGCTGAAGCAGGAGCGGAAGACCGCAATCGGCGGGGCGGCGGCCCGGATCATTGCCAAGACGACCGGCCGGGGCAGGGCTCCGGCGCCAATGTAATGACGAGCGGGCACGGCCCTGGGATCGAGACCATATGAGTGACACGAAGAATACAGGCGACAAGACCCTGACCGTTGGGAAGACGCTCTCGCTGAAGCGTCCGGTCGAGCAGGGCGTCGTCCGCCAGAGCTTCTCGCACGGCCGCACCAAGGCGGTTGTCGTCGAGACCGTCAAGCGCCGCGTTGTCGGCCCCGGCGCAGCTCCGGCCGCCCCTGCCAAGGCGGCGCCGCCCGCAGCACCTGCAGCGCCCGTTGCTGTCCCGACAACGCCGGTGGCTGCTGCCCCAGCCCCTGCCCCGGCTGAGATTCCCGCCGCAGCGCCCCCCGCCCCGGCTCCCAAGGCTGTCGCCGCCCCTCCGGCCCCGGTGGCTGCACCGGCTGCAAAGGCCGCACCGACTTCTGGTCGCGGATCCCGCTCTGCAGCGCCTTCCAGACCAACATCCGGCGTGGTGCTGCGCACTTTGACGGACGAGGAGCGCGATGCCCGCGCCCGCGCCCTTGTCGGTGCCCGCGAACGCGAGGAAGAGGATCGCCGTCGCCA